>MDSZ01061777.1_pt1 | contig 86848 bp, 79 predicted proteins | sample 811201 | NCBI WGS metagenome assembly MDSZ01 (sample SAMN05326647, study PRJNA326480) | marine metagenome | isolation source: seawater | place: Indian Ocean: North | collected 2010
CAGCACTTCCATGCCGATGCGCGGGATGGTAATGGCGCCGTAGCGATCGCCGGCCCAGCTGGAGCTGACGCGCAGCCAGCAGCTGGTCTTGTCGTCGGCTTGGCCTTCGCGGTCCCAGAAGAACTGCACCTTCACCCGGCCGTATTCGTCGCAGTGGATCTCTTCGCCGGCCGGGCCAGTGACGACGGCGCTCTGACTGCCCAGGATGCGCGGCTTCGGGTGCTCCAGCGGCGGGCGATACGGGACGTCCCACGGGGTGGCGACGAACTGGTTGCGATAGCCCTGGGTGAAGCCGTCGTCGGCTCGGGTGTCGCTGATGACCGACTCTTCCAGCACCTGCGGTTGCTTGCCTTCGTGCAGCACCTCGGTGAGCAGCCAGAGCTGGTTCCAGGCGTCGCGCGGGTGGTCGGTCAGGTCGAGGAAGTGGCCACTGACCAAGGTTGGCGAGTCGCCATCGCCCTGGGCCTGCGCGAAGTCGTGGCGATGGCGTTCCAGGGCGCGCGTGGCCAGGTGCTTGCCGCGCTCGCGGTCGGTGTAGCGGCCGGGGTAGTCGTAGTCCTCCAGCTTGGGCTGGGCGTCGCCATCGGCCTTGGCTTCCAGTTGCAGGCGTGGCTTCTCGAAGTCGTAGTCACGGCGCGTGACCTGGCTGGTGCGGGTCTCCACGCGGACGCCGAAGTGCTTGATCACCGGGTCGTCGGCCACCAGGCCGGTGTCTTGCTGGTAGGCCAGCGGTGCCAGGCGCGGGAAGACGGTCTGGTCGTCGCCGAAGGTCAGGACGTGGCCGTCGCTGCTGTGCTGGAAGTGGTAGTGAATGCCTTCCTCTTCGCACAGGCGCTGGACGAAGTGCAGGTCGCTCTCGTCGTACTGCACGCAATATTCGCGCTCGGGGTAGATCGAACCGAGCTGGAACTGATACGCATCGGCCTGGATGCCGTGTTCTTCGAGCACCTGGCTGATGATCTTCTCCACCGTCAGGTGCTGGAAGATGCGCTGGTTGGTGCGGTGTTTCAGATAGGTCAGCTGAGGCACCAGGGTCAGGCGATAGCGGGTCATGCGCTTGCCCGATTCGCCCTGGGCGATGCGGTGGATCAGGCCGTGGATGCCCGCTCCCTTCTGGTCGAACGCGAGAAAGGCACGTTGATGCAGCAGGCTTTCCAGGTCCAGGTCGGGCCTGTCGCTGATCAGTTCCACGGCGAACGCATACGGCTGGCTGACCGCCTCGCGCCCGCTGAACTCGAGCACCTGCAGGTCGTGTTCGACACCTTCGATGCTGAGACTGAAATGGGTCTGGTTGGCCTGGGCGAACATTCGTTGTTCCTCTCGATCATTCCATGATGGGCGCGTGGCGCGCTCCAGGTTGTAACCGATTCGGCCGCGCGCTGCTGGCAGCGGTCGAGGTTTTCGGCAACTGCCGCGCCTGTCCGACGCGTTTTGCCGAAACGCAACGGCCAGGACGATGCCTGGCCGCTGCGGTAACGCACGAACTCAGCCTGCGATTAGGCGGAGATCGGGGTACGCCAGTCGTCGGAGCCGGAAGTACCGGAGACTTCGTGGGTCCAGACGATTTTGCGGTAGGTGAAGTAGACGTCTTCCAGGTGAGTGAAGTGCGCCATGTTCGGGTCCTGGCAGTTCGGCATGCGCGACTGAACGTCGACGATCACGGCGTCTTCCAGTTCGATGGTGAAGTAGTGCTCCTGGGTACCGGTGGAGGAGGTGCGGTACCACTCCAGACGGCACTTGTTCAGACGCTCACCGGAGGTCAGGGCGTTGAAGATCAGCGGCGAGGACTTGTCGAAGACCTTGGTGATCATCAGCGGCTTGTGTACGCGCTGGCCGGTCGGTTGGCCGGACTGCGGGTCACGCGGGATGATGACCTGGTGGTTGTACGCCTGAACCAGAATCTGGTCTTCATGACCTTCCTGGAAGATGTTGCCGACCGAGTCCTCGGTGAAGGTGCCAGCGGTGATCAGACCTTGTTTGGTGCCTTCGAGGGACAGATACGCGGGTGTTGGCATGAGTGCTCTCCTTGCCTGGGTCATGGATCGTGATTGATCCGGGAGCCCTGTCTAAAGCGAGCGGCATGCCAGATAAAATAAATTCATTAAAAACAATAAGTTAGCGTGACTGTGCGGCGATGGTTCGTCACCTTGAGCGCTGGATCACGTTGATCTGCGCAACAAGTTGCGCAGTGCTGTGCAGCTTGTTGCGCAGCGCGCTGAAGGCCCCGTGTTTGCTGGTTTTCAGGCGACCCGGCAGTGCTTTGTCCGGCGGGCGCTGCGCAAGAAGCTGCCGCTCGGCTCATTCGGCCCAGTGCCGGCCATGGCGCTCCAGCAGGTGCTGCAATTGCTCCGGGCCGTCGCTGCCGGCCGGGTAGGGGCGCGGGCTCTGGTAGTGCTGGTGCCAGCCCTGCAGGATCGGGTCGACCCACTGCCAGGCGGCTTCGACTTCGTCGCGGCGCATGAACAGCGTGGAGTCGCCTTCGATCACGTCCAGCAGCAGGCGCTCGTAGGCGTCCCAGCGGCGTTGCTGGCTGAAGGCGTTGGCCAGGTTGAGGTCCAGTTCCACGGGTTTGAGGCGCATGCCCTTGCCCGGGTTCTTGGCCATCAGCTGCAGGCTGATGCGTTCTTCCGGCTGCAGGCGAATCAGCAGCTGGTTGGCCTCGCCATCGTTGAACAGGCGGTGTGGCACCGGCTTGAACTGGATGAGAATCTCCGAGGTTTTCTTCGCCAGGCGTTTGCCGGTGCGCAGGTAGAAGGGCACGCCGGCCCAGCGCCAGTTGTCGATCTCCGCCTGTACGGCGACGAAGGTCTCGGTGTCGCTGTCGTTGTCGACGTTTTTCTCGAAGTAGTAGGCCTGCACGTCATGGCCGCCGATCTGGCCGGCGGTGTACTGGCCGCGCACGGTCTTGTCCTGCACGTCGAGGCCGCTGATGGGCTTGAGCGCTTCGAGAATCTTCACCTTCTCATTGCGCACGGCCTCGGCGTCGAAGCGTACCGGCGCTTCCATGGCCACCAGGCAGAGCAGCTGCAGCAGGTGGTTCTGGATCATGTCGCGCATGGCGCCGGCCTTGTCATAGTAGGCACCGCGGTTTTCCACACCGAGCGTCTCGCAGACGCTGATCTGCACGTGGTCGATATGCCCGGCACGCCAGACCGGCTCGAACAGGGCGTTGGCGAAGCGCAGCGCCATGAGGTTCTGCACGGTTTCCTTGCCCAGGTAGTGATCGATGCGGAACACCCGAGCTTCATCAAATACCGCACCGATGGCCGCGTTGATCGCACGGGCCGAATCCAGCGATTGGCCGATGGGCTTTTCCAGCACGATGCGGGCGGCCGGGCCTGCCAGGCCGGCGTTGGCCAGGTGAGTGGCGATGTCTTCGAACAGATTCGGCGCGGTGGCGAGGTAGTAGACCCGCACGCGGTCCTCGGCACGCCCCAGGTACTTGGCCAGGCGGCCGAAGTCGGCGCTCTGCGCGGCGTCCATGGCGAAGTAGTCGAGGCGCGCGGCGAAGCTGGCCCAGGTTTCGGTAGTGAAGTCCGCGCGCGCTACCTGCGCCCGGCAATGGCGCTCGGCCAGCGCCTGGTAGGACTCGCGGCTGTGACTGCTGCGAGCCAGGGCGAGGATGCGCACGTCGGCATGCAGGCGTCCTTCGCGATGCAGGTGGTAGAGCGCTGGCAGCAGCTTGTGCAGGGCCAGGTCGCCGGTGCCGCCGAAGACCAGCATGTCGCAGGGGATGCTCAAGAGAAGACTCCGACTCGATTCTGACAGGCTGTTGGAAACTACCCGTGTTGGTAATACGGCGTCAAAAACGGGCTGTTGGCCGTGCGCCAGTGCCACTCATGTAGTATAACTACAAGGTCACTACAACCCCGGCGATGGATCATAACCGAGTCATGATCGATCGAGTGCCCGTGGTAGACCCTTTTCTCATAGAGCCAAGCCCGTGAATCTGTTGCAACACATCGCCCAGTCGCGCCACCTGCTGCGCAAGTCAGAACTGAAGGTGGCCGACCACGTCCTGCTCGATCCCGCATCGGTGATGCACAGCTCGATGGCCGAGCTGGCGCACAGCGTGGGTATCAGCGAGCCGACCATCGTGCGTTTCTGCCGTGCCATCGGCTGCAGTGGTTTCCAGGATCTCAAGCTCAAGCTGGCGCAGAGCCTGGCGGCGGGTGCGAGCTTCGGCCAGTTCGCCATTCACGAGGACGACTCGGTCGCGGACTTCAGCCTGAAGATCTTCGACACCACCCTGCACACCCTGATGGAAGTGCGCGAGAAGCTCGACCCCGAGGCGCTGCAGCGCGCCATCGCCGCCTGCTCGCAGGCGCAGCGCGTGGAGTTCTATGGCTTCGGTGCATCCGGTGCCGTGGCGGCGGATGCCCAGCACAAGTTCTTCCGCCTGTTGCTCAATGCCGCCGCCTACTCCGACCCGCACATGCAGGCGATGAGCGCGGTCACGCTCAAGCCGGGTGATGTCGCCGTGTGCATTTCCCAGTCCGGCCGTTCCAAGGACCTGCTGATCACCGCCAACCTGGTGCGTGAGTCCGGTGCCAGCCTGATTACCCTGTGCCCGAGCCAGACCCCCCTGGCCGAACTGGCCACCGTCAACCTGGCCATCGATGTGCAGGAAGACACCGAGATCTACACCCCGCTGACCTCGCGCATTGCCCACCTGGTGGTGATCGACGTGCTGGCCATGGGCGTGGCCATGGCGCGCGGGCCGAGCCTGGTCAACCACCTCAAGAGCGTCAAGCGCAGCTTGCGCAGCCTGCGTCTGTCGCCGAAGTCGATCAAGGCTTCCGAGGATTAGAGAACTGGGTCTTCAAGGACGAAGATGCGAGCAAGGCATGCGCTACAGATTGCACTGGTCGTTTTCCTGGCAGGGTGCAGTACTGTTTCCGCTCGATGCTGTTCGCGTGCACGAGCGTGACGAAGCCCCGCACGAGATTCGAGCGACCGAGGCGGTCGACGTCACCGAGCATTCATGACGTCGCCGTCAAAGCGTCATCTGCCCGGAGCAAGCTGAGGCCTCCAGTCCTCGTTCCGGGAGTACCGAGATGTCTCGTATCTTCGATGACGCGCTGCTGCAGACCCAACCCGACGCCAAGACCCGTCGCAAGCTGCAGGACCAACGGCGCATGGCCTATCGCCGGGCCATCGAGCACTACGCCGAGCAGTGCCAGCTGCAGCGTGAGCTGGCGGACTTCCCGGATCTGCAGACGAACCAACGCCACGCCGCCTGACGCCGCCGCGCGGTGTGCCGAATTCGGCATGCTGCCTGGGTAAAGCGATCAAGCGGGCGGGGCCTGTTCGGGCCACTGTAACGGGCTGACTGCCAGGAGCCCGATATGACCCGACTGACCCTTGCCGAGGCCCATGAGCTGGCCGCCGATATCCTTCGCCATGCCGGTTTCAGCGCCGCCTTCGTTCAGGCCATCGCCGCCACGGTGACCGCCGGCGAGCGCGATGGCTGCACGTCCCATGGCCTGTGGCGCCTGCTGGGCATCGTGCGCACGCTGAAATCAGGCAAGGCGGTGGCCGATGCCGAACCCGAGGTGTTCGAGCCGGCGCCTGCGCTGGTGCGCGTCGATGCCCATGGCGGCTTCTCGCAACTGGCGTTCGCCGCCGGCCTGCCGCTGCTGGCCGAGAAGGCGCGGCGCAATGGCATCGCCGCCATGGCGATCAATCGCTGCGTACATTTCTCCGCGCTGTGGGTGGAGATGGAGGCGCTCACCGAACTGGGCCTGGTCGCGCTGGCCTGCAACCCGACTCAGGCCTACGTCGCGCCCACCGGGGGCAGTCGCCCACTGTTCGGCACCAATCCCATCGCGTTCGGCTGGCCACGTCCTGGCGGCCAGCCGTTCGTCTTCGACTTCGCCACCAGTGCCGTGGCCCGTGGCGAGATCGAGCTGCATCGCCGTTCCGGCAAGCCGTTGCCGAGCGGCTGGGGCGTGGATCGCCAGGGACGGCCCAGCGATGACGCCGCCGAGGTGCTCGACCATGGCGCCATGCTGACCTTCGGCGAGCACAAGGGCTCGGCGCTGTCGGCCATGATCGAGCTGATCGCCGGGCCACTGATCGGTGACCTCACCAGCGTCGAGTCCGCCGCGTTCGATGCGGGGCACAATGCCTTGCCGTATCACGGCGAGCTGATCATCGCGCTCGATCCACAGCGTTTCCTCGGTGAGCAGGCCGACGCGCAGCTGGCACGTGCCGAGACGCTGTTCGAGGCGATCCAGGGCCAGGGCGCACGGCTGCCGTCGCAGCGCCGCTACGCAGCGCGGGCGCAAAGCCTGGTCGAGGGTGTGGAGATCGCCGACAGCCTGTATCAGGACCTGATCGCGCTGCGTGGCTGAGTGCTGGCGGGCCAGGGGCCTGCGCAAAAAAGCCCCGGCAAGCCGGGGCTGAGGGTGGGATGCGCCGGTTACCGCGCCGACACGGATTTCAGTCCAGCGCATCCCGCGTGGTGATGCCGTCGACCAGCCGCGCCAGGCCGAGCGGGTTGGCATTCTGCAAGGCTTCTGGCAGCAGGGCGTCCGGGCAGTTCTGGTAGCACACTGGGCGCAGGAAACGCTCGATGGCGAGGCTGCCGACCGAGGTGCCGCGGGCGTCCGAGGTGGCCGGGTAAGGGCCGCCATGCACCATGGCATCGCACACCTCGACCCCGGTCGGGTAGCCATTGAACAGCACTCGGCCGACCTTCTGTTCCAGCACCGCCAGCAGATCGCCATGCGCCTGCAGGTCATTCGCCTCGGCCGTCAGCGTGGCGGTCAGCTGGCCGCGCAGGCCGTGCAGGGCCCCCAGCAGCTCGGCCTTGTCGGCCACCTCGACGATCACCGTCGCCGGGCCGAAGACCTCCTCCTGGAGCAACGCGTCTCCGTCGATCAGCAGGCCGGCATCGGCCTGGAACAGCTGTGGACGCGCCTGCCGGCCCTCCTGCGGCTGGCCCGCCAGGTGACGAATGCGTGGATGTGCGTGCAGCGCTGCCAGGCCCTTCTCGTAGCTGCGCAGCGTGCCGCCATTGAGCATGGCCTGCGCCGGACGCTGGCCGATTTCGGCGATCAGGTTGGCGGTGAACAGGCTGAACTCCGGCGAGGCGATGCCGATCACCAGGCCGGGGTTGGTGCAGAACTGGCCGCAACCGAGCACCACCGAGTCGGCCAGTTCGCGGGCGATCCGCTCGCCACGGCTGGCCAGGGCGCCGGGCAGCACCAGCACCGGGTTGATCGAGCTCATCTCGGCGAACACCGGAATCGGCTGCGGGCGGGCCGCGGCCATGTCGCACAGGGCACGGCCGCCCTTGAGCGATCCGGTGAAGCCGACGGCCTGGATCGCCGGGTGCTTGACCAGCGCCTCGCCGACGCCGCTGCCGTAGATCATGCTGAACACGCCGGCGGGCATGCCGGTCGCGCGGGCGGCACGCAGGATCGCCTCGGCGACGAAGGCGGCGGTGGCCATGTGGCCGCTGTGCGCCTTGAACACCACCGGGCAACCGGCTGCCAGCGCCGAGGCGGTATCGCCACCGGCGGTGGAGAAGGCCAGGGGGAAGTTGCTGGCGCCGAACACGGCAACCGGCCCGACGCCGATGCGGTACTGGCGCAGGTCTGCCCGTGGCAGCGGCTGCCGCTCCGGCTGGGCACGGTCGATGCGCGCCGCGTAGAAGTCGCCCCGGCGCAGGACGCGGGCGAACAGGCGCATCTGGCCGCTGGTGCGGCTGCGCTCGCCCTGGATGCGCGCCGCCGGCAAGGCGGTTTCGCGGCAGACGATGGCGACGAAGTCGTCACCCAGTGCGTCGATCTCGTCGGCGATGGCGTCGAGGAAGGCGGCGCGCTGCGTGGCTGGCAGGCTGCGGTAGGCCGGGTAGGCCTCGGCAGCGGCCTTGGCGGCGGCGTCGACTTCTTCGGCGCTGGCCTGGATGAAGGCGTAGGGCAGGGGTTCGCCCGTGGTGGCGTCATGACTGCTGTGAACCACGCTGCCGGCGGCGCTGAATACGCCGCCGATGATGTTGTGGCCGATGGTGGAGGGCATTGCGGGCTCCTGTGTTTGCAGCGGTTCGGGAAGGCCCTGCGCTCGGCTGCGCAGGCGGCAGCCGAGCGAGGTGCAGCGGTCAGGCGGCGGCCGACCAGTTGGCGTACCACTGGCGGAACAGCTGGTACTGGGTCTCGGCGTAGCGGCGCTGGGCGTCGCTGAGCGCGTCGCTCTCGTTGAAGTGCAGGCGGTATTCCTGGTCGCCGTTGAGCACCATCAGGTGCTTGTAATAGAGCACCAGGTCGGTGCCCTCGTCGAAGGACGACAGCACGTTCAGCGCTTCGGAAAGCTCCCAGGCACGACGGCGCGCAACGGCATCGCCCTTGGCGGCCTGCCTGCTCAGCTCGACCAGTTGCAGCACTTCGCGTGGCAGCGCGTTGCCGATGCCGGTGATGGCGCCGGTAGCGCCGCAGTTGACGAAGCCGTGCACCACCTGGGTATCGACGCCAGCCATGAGGATCACACTGTCGTCCTGCGAGGTGATGTGTTCGGCGGCGTAGCGCATGTCGGCGGCGCCACCGAATTCCTTGAAGCCGACCAGGTTGGGGTACTGGCGGCGCAGCTTGAAGAACAGCTCGGCGCGGGTGGCGAAGCCGTAGTAGGGGCTGTTGTAGATCACCGCAGGCAGGTTCGGCGCGGCGGCAAGAATGGCGGAGAAGTGCGCCTCCTGGGCGGCCGGCGAGGCGCCACGGGACAGCACGCGGGGAATGACCATCAGGCCGTGAGCGCCGACCTTGGCGGCGTGCGCGGCGTGCGCCACGGCCTCACGGCTGTTCACGGCGCCGGTGCCGACGATGGTCGGCACGCCGGCTGCGACCAGGCGTGCCACGCCTTCCTGGCGCTCGGCCTCGGTGAGCAGCGGCCAGTCGCCCATGGAGCCGCAGTAGACCACCGCGCTCATGCCGATTTCGATCAGTTCCTTGCCCTTGCGCACCAGGGCGTCGAAGTCCGGCTTGCGCTCGGCGGTGCAGGGGGTCATCAGGGCGGGGATGGTGCCGATGAAGATGTTGCTCATGCTGTAGCCTCTTGGATAGATGCAGGGTATTTCGTATACGAAAATAAGCGTGCGAAGCGCACCATTCATTTCCAGGGTCTGGGCCGTAGCCCGGTTCACTGCGTCGGCGAGCCGGCGCTTATCAATCTGCTGAACGCCGCGTTACAGCTGCACGTCCACCGGCCAGGTGTCCGACAGACGATAGCCGGTTGGCCAGGGGTCGTCCGGGTCGAGCATGTGCTGGTGGGTGCCGGTGATCCAGGCGCGCCCGGACAGGCAGGGGTAGATGGCCGTGCGCCCAGCGACCTCGGTCAGCGAGTCGATGCGGCAGTGGAACGCCGAGCCGATGATCGAGCGGCCAATGAAGCGCTCGCCCACCGCCAGCTGGCCCTTGGCATGCAGCACGGCCATGCGCGCCGAGCAGCCGGTGCCGCAGGGGGAGCGGTCGATCTTGCCGGGGCGGATGACCACCGCGTTGGCGCCAGTGGCCACACCGTTCTCGTGCACCACCGGCGCGGCGATCTGGCAGAAGGAGAGGTGGTTCCAGTCCGGATTCAGTGGGTGGCTGAAGCCGAGCTGCTGGTTGGCCGCCTGGGTGATCTTCAGGCCGATGGCGACCAGGTCCGCGGCTTCGTCCGGGGTGATGGCGAAGCCCAGCCTGTGCGCGTCGGCGATGACGAAACTGTCGCCGCCGTAGGCGGTGTCCACCTGCAGCGAACCGATGCCCTCGACCTCGATCCAGGCGTCGAGCCGATCGGCGAAGGACGGCACGTTCTTCACTTCGACGCGCTCGGCCTTGCCGTTCTTGCAGTCGGCGAGCACTTCCACCAGGCCGCCAGGGGCTTCCAGGGTCAGCCGGGTCTGCGGTTCGCTCATCGGCAGGATGCCGCTGTCGAGCAGCACGGTGGCCACGCACAGCGAGTTGGAACCGGACATCGGCGGCACGTCGGCCGGTTCCATGATGATCCAGCCCATCTGCGCGGCGGGGTTCTTCGCCGGCACCAGCAGGTTGACGTGGCGGAACACGCCACCGCGCGGCTCGTTGAGCACGAAGTTGCGCAGGAAGTCGTCCTGCGCGACCCAGCGCGACTGCTGCCAGAGGGTCTCGCCGGGAGGCGGGGTGACGCCGCCGACGATGACGTCACCGACCTCGCCTTCGGCGTGGCAACTGACGACATGGATGAGTTTGCTGCTGCGCATGCTGCGGCCCTCCTAGTTGACCGACTTGAGGAAGTCGGCGGTTTCCGGGCGCTGCGGATTGCCGATCACCTGGTCGGGCGTGCCGATCTCGTGCACCAGGCCATTGCGGAAGAACGCCACGCGGTCGGATACGTCCCGGGCGAAGCGGATCTCGTGCGTCACCAGGACCATGGTCATGCCGTCTTCGGCGAGCATGCGCATGGTGTCCAGCACCTCGCCGACCAGCTGCGGGTCGAGGGCGCTGGTGGCTTCGTCGAACAGCATGTAGTCGGGGCTCATGGCCAGTGCGCGGGCAATCGCCATGCGCTGTTGCTGGCCGCCGGAGAGCTTGCTGGGAAACACCTTGAGCTTCTCCGCCAGGCCGACGTGGGTCAGCTGCCTGACCGCCATCGCCTCGGCTTCCTCCTTGCTCAGGCCGAGCACCTTGCGCGGCGCCAGCATGACGTTCTCCAGCACCGTCAGGTGCGGGAAGGCGTTCCACTGCTGGAAGACGATGCCGATCTTCTGCCGCAGCCTGTTCAGGTCGGTGCCGGCGGCATGCACCTCGGTGCCATCGACGCGGATGCTGCCCTGCTGGATCGGCTCCAGGCCGTTGATGCACATCAGCAGGGTCGACTTGCCGGAGCCGGAGCCGCCGATGATCGACACCACCTCGCCCTTGTTCACCGTCAGGCTGACGCCCTTGATGACCTCGAGGTCGCCGAAGGATTTGTGGACGTTGTCGATCTCAATCATTTTCCTGCCACCTTTTTTCCAACCGGGCGCCGAGTTGGGCGACGACCAGGCTCATGACGTAATAGATGATGCCGGCGATGCACAGCACCAGCAGCGGCTCCTGAATGCGCGTGACGATGGTCTGCGAGGCGCGCAGCAGCTCGACGATGCCGATCCACATGACCAGGGCGCTGTCCTTCATCACGCTCAGCACCAGGTTGAGCCAGCCGGGGAAGGCCACGCGGGTGGCGATCGGCAGCACGATGTAGCGCAGGTCCTGCAGGTAGCTCATGCCCAGCGAGCGCGAGGCGCGACGCAGGTTCGGCGGCACCGCGAGAACGCCACTGCGGACGATCTCGGTGCAGAAGGCCGCGGCGTAGACGCCGAGCACGATGCAGCCGACGGCGAAGGCGCTGATGTTCAGCCCGGCGATGCTCTTCATGGCATTGAACAGCACGAACTGGATCAGCAACGGGACACTGCGGAACACGTCCAGCACCCAGGCCAGCGGCAGGCTGGCGCGTGGCAGGGTGGCGCGCAGCAGGCCGAAGACGACGCCGGAGAACGTGCCGATGAGCATGGCGCCGACGGTCAGCTGCAGGGTCACCCAGGCGCCGTCGAGCATGAACATCAGGTCGGTGGAGGTCAGGCTGGTTTCGAACATGTGCAGTCCTCCCTCAGTAGCGGAACAGACGCCAGGCCATCAGCCGTGCGACGAGCACGATGGTCTTGGCGATCAGGTAATAGAGCAGCGCCGCGAGGGCGAAGTACTCGAAGGTGCGGAAGGTCTTCACGTTGTAGTCCTGGGTCACGCCGGTGAGGTCGTTGTTCAGGCCCACGACCACGCCCAGCGAGGTCATCAGTACGGCCCAGACCATCTGGTTGGACAGCGGGTGGAAGACGATGCGCAGCAGCTGCGGCACGATGATCATGCGGTACGCCTGGAAGGCGTTCATGCCCAGCGAGCGGGCGGCCTTCATCTGGGTTTCCGGCACGGCCTTGAGGCCGCCACGGAAGTTCTCCGCCAGGTAGCCGGCGTTGTTGAAGGTGATGCCGGCGAGCAGGGCGACCCAGGAGCTGACGTGCAGCCCGAAACTGCCCAGCCCGAAGTAGAGGATGTAGATCTGGAACAGCGACGGCGTGTTGCGGGCGATGGACACCCAGGTATTGGCGAAATGCCGCAACGCCGGGTTCTTCATCTGCCGCATCACGGTCAGCAGCAGGGCGATGAGCGTGCCGAGAAGCATCGACAGCGCGGCGGTCTCCAGCGTGACCCAGGCGCCGGCCAGCATGTCCGGCAGGGCCTTGAACGCTGAGCGCCAGTGGAAGGAATAATCGAACATCGATCAATGGGTTCCTTGCGGTTGAGGTTGTCCCAGCCAGGCCGGGAGTTGTCCCTGGTTCTGTCCGCTGCAGGCCGCGTCGACACACGCGGCAAGGCTGCCGAAATGCACCTGGCGTCCGGCCAGCCCGGGGGCGTAGTGGGCGTACTTGCCCGAATTGGTCATCAGGTTGCGGCTGTCCGGCGGCACCACCGGCTCGCCGAGCATGCACCAGCAGGTGTCCGTCAGCAGGCGCACGCCGAAGGCCTGCAGGGTGGCGACATGGCCGCTGGCGCTGGCCTGGTCGTGCACGGCACGCCCGCAGGTCACCACCACGGCGGTATGCGGATGGCGCGTGCGCCCGGCGCAGAGTTCGGCCAGCCTGGCCAGCTCGCTGGCCGAGGCGTGCGGGTTGCCGATGGCGACCAGGCTGACCTCGCTCGAGTCGGCGCTGTTGAGCTCGGCCCAGCTGCTGCGCAGGTCCGCCAGCGTCACCTGCAGGGTGCGCCGTGGTGCCTGGCCGGCGAGGGCGCGGGTCACGTCCGGCGCCTCCGGGGTAATCCCGGCGATATGGAACATCGGCGCTGCCGAAGTGGTGGCGAAGGCAGCGCTGAAGGCCTTGAGGTCATCGCGGCTCGGCTGGCTGTGCTCGAGGCCGGCGAGTACCGGGATGTCGACGGTGGCAAGCAGCCCGACGTGGTAGCCCAGCAGCGGCCAGAAGCTGTCGTCGGCCTCTGCGGGCGCCTCGACCTCGAGCAACAGGCGCGCCTGGCGGCCCGCGTCGAGATGGCTGCCGGTGCGCGGCGCGCGGCCGGTGAGGGCGATGCAGATGTCGAGAAAGTCCGGGTACTTGAGCGTGCGCGCGCCGATCACGCTGTTGGCATAGGCCACCGCGTTGGATTCGGCCCAGACGATCTGCTCGCCGAATGCCGGTGCGCTGTCGAGCAGGTAGGGCGCGCAGGTGAAGCTGAGCTGCGCGCCCATCGCCATGTACACGTCGCCCAGGCGGCTGGCCGGTTCGCCGAACGCCGGATCGACGCCCAGGGCGCGCCACTGGCGCTGGTCCACCGAGATGGCATTGAGGGTGGTCGGCACGCGCACCCTGGCGCCCCAGTCCAGCAGTTGCTGGGCGAAGCGCAGGCTGGCCGAGCCGGTGTAGATGCAACCATCGATATGCGCCTGGCTGATGTCGAGCAGTGCGCTGGCGCCCTGCAGTTCGGCCATGCGCACCAGCAACTGCATGGCGACCTGGGCGGCGCGGCCCTGTTCACCGGCGAGCAGGGCGCGGTCACCGGCGTTGAGTTCGAGCGTGCTCGCCAGGGTTTCGACCGGCTCGAGCGGGCTGGCTTGCCAGCCATCGTCGGGTGCGTGGGCAAACAGCTGCAGGTTCGCCCCGTCGACACGAGCGAAGCTGCCGTGGTGCGCGGACAGCTGGGCGAACGCGGCATGACCGATGCACAGCACGGGCAGCTGGATGCCGAAGATGTGTTCGGCGACCAGGGCGCCGAGGCTGAGAATTTCGTCGGGTTCGGCCAGTACCAGCGCCGCTGGCGCCGGGCCTGACAGGATCAGCTCCAGCAGGACGCTGCTGCCGGTGCAGGAGCCGCGTCCGCTGGGAATGGCCAGTACGCGCCCGGCCAGGGATTGCCCGCTCAGCGGGTGATGGCGGTCGATCACCTCGCCGTTGCTCGGGTCGACGCCGCCCCAGAAGCTCAGGCCGAGCGTGGCGTGCAGCAGTGGCCCCTGGCCTCGGCCGGCGACCAGGCAGCGGCCGTCGATAGTCGTTGCAGGCATCGTCATCATCCCCACCAGGCGCGGCCGATCAGTAGTACACGGCGGGAACGGTCAGGTTGGCCGGCTTGATCTCCTCGCCCACCCACTTTTTCCACAGCTCGTCGTAGCGGCCGTTGCGCACCTGCTGGTTGACGAACAGGTTGAGGTAGTTGAGCAGGCCGTACTCGCTGCGCTTGGCGGCCAGGGACACGTAGTCGACAACGTAGGGGGCGTCGCCCGCGACCTTCAGGCCCTTGTACTTGCCGGACTTGAGGGTGGCGGCGGCCACGGTATTGGTCACCACGGTGGCGTCGATATGGCCCTGGCTCAGGGCGAGGATGGTGTCGTTCTGCGACTGGTAGGCGCGGAAGCTGCCTTCACCCCAGGCCTTCTGATCCTTTTCCAGGGCGATGGCCTCGTAGGTGCCGCTGGTGTTGCCGAGCTTCTTGCCTTTCAGGTCGGCGTAGCCGTTCACGCCGGTGTCCTCGCGGGTCAGCACGACCATCTGGAAGGCGAAGTAGGGCACGGTCATGCCAACCGTCTTGGCGCGTTCGAGGGTGTCGGAGGTGGAGGCGACGATGACGTCGGCCCGGCCGGAAACCAGCGCGGGAATGCGATCCGGGAAGGGGGTCTCGACCACTTCGGCCTCGACGCCGAGGATCTTCGCCAGGTCGCTGCAGTAGTCGACGTCGAAACCGGCCGGCTTGTTCTGCTCATCGCGGAAACCCATGGGCGGGAAGTCCAGGGTCACGGCGCAACGCAGTTTGCCTGATTCGATGATGTCGTCGAGCTTGTCGGCCTGGGCGTTGCCGATCAGCGAAGCGCTCAATGCGGCGCCGAGGGCGAGGGTGAGGGTCTTTCTGTTCATGTGCAGCCTCATGATGGGTGATGGTTGGCAGATGAATCGAGTATCAATGATTTCGTATACGATATTTGATTAGCAAGGCCTGTGCCGATTTTCACCGGCAGCCTGCTGCGAGGTGCCAGCCCTTGCCAGGCAAGGGCTGCAGAGGGGAAGGCGAGCAAGGTGACGCAGCGCGCGGCGCTGGCGAACTGTCACCGTGTTACATAACGAAGCATGACGGCGCGCGTTTGCCCCGAAGCGGAACACGCCTGCTCAGAGCTGGCGCCGGGCGTCGCGATACTGGCTGGGAGAGAGGCCGGTCAGGGCCTTGAACTGGCGGCTGAAGGCGCTGTGATCGGTGTAGCCGCAGCGCAGGGCGACTTCGGTGATCGGCAGTTCGCCCTGCAGCAGCTGGCTGGCCGAGCCGAGCCGCGCCTTGTGGATCATCTGCCGTGGCGTGAGCTGGAAGATGCGCTTGCACAGGCGCTCCAGCTGCGCCACCGAGAGCCCGGCCAGTTCGGTCAGCTCGGCCAGGCTGATCGGGCGCGCGTGGTGCTGGCGAATGTAATCGTCCACCGCAGCCAGCTTCTGGTAGGCCGGGTGGGTGTCCTGCGCGGCCTGCAAGTCGCACGACACGCCGGCCATGCCGATCACGTTGCCGGCGACATCGTGCAGCGCCAGCTTGTGGGTCAGGCACCAGCCGGTGAGGTGTCCGGGGTACAGGTGCAGTTCGAGCTGATCCTCCAGCCGTGCACCCGCCTGCAGGACCTGCAGGTCCTGGGCGGTGTACTGCGGGCCCAGGTGCGACGGGAAGACCGCCTCGGCGGTGCGGCCGAGCAGCGCCTGCTTGTCCTTGCAGCCGCAGCGCCGGACCAGCGTCTGGTTGACCATCATGTAGCGCGCCTGCGGGTCCTTGATGAAGAACACCACGCCGGGCATTGCGTCCAGCAACGGCGCGACCGCCGCAAGGCTGTCGAGCAGCGCGGGCAGGTCGGTGAGCGTGGAACGTGGCAGCAGGTCTAACATCGTGCGACTGACAGGTGGCGGCCCCTGAGCATACGGCTCGAGGGGGCGCCTGGGTAGTGCTCGAACGGCGCTATTGCAGGTGCAGCAGGGTATCGATGCGCGCCGGGCTGAGCGGCGAGCGGGGCGCCGGCTGTGGCCAGTCGAACAGCACCTGCGCGGCGGCTGCGCAGACGCGTCCCTGGCAGGCGCCCATGCCGCAGCGGCTGGCCATCTTGGCCTGGCTCCAGCCAGCCTGGTCGCGGACGGCCGCCAGCGGCACGTCTTCGCAGCGGCAGAGCAGGGTCTCGGGCCTGGCGAGGTGCTTGACCTCGTCACGCAAGGCGAACGCTGCGTTCAACGCCTTGGCGAACCCCTGCCAGTGGTGCCGTCGTGGCCACAGGCGCCGCGCTGCATCGTGCTCGCCGACTGCCGCATGGCCGGCGATGGCTCCTTCCACCAGGGCTTTCTCGCTGCCGCCGAAGCCGGTGCTTTCTCCGGCGGCGTAGTGATCGGCGAGGCTGGTGGCCTGCCAGTCATCCACGGCCAGTGCATTGAGTTCGATGCGGCAGCCCAGGGCCTGGCCAAGTTGCAGGTTGGCTATCAGGCCGAAGCCACATGCCAGGCGGTCACAGGCGACTTCGCGGATGCGCCCGCCGATGCTCAGGCGCACGGCCTGCAGGCGCCCGTCGCCGAGTGCTTCGACGACATGGCTGTTCGCCCTGTAGCCCGGATGGAACAGCGTGCAGGCCTGCAGCAGCTTGCCTGGCCAGCGCGGCAGTTGCGCGGCGAAACCGGCGACGGCTGACCAATGTGCCTGTTCGGCAATGTTCAGCACCTGCGCGCCGTTGTCCTGCGCCGTGGCGGCGCTGGCGAGCAGCAGCGGGCCGCTGCCGGCGACGACGATGCGCTCGCCGGCGACCGGCAGGCCGCCCTTGATCAGTGCCTGCAGGCCGCCCGCGCCGGTGACCCCAGGCAACGTCCAGCCGGGAAACGGCAGCAGCAGCTCCCGCGCGCCGGTGCAGAGAATCAGCTTGTCGTAGTGGATGATCCAGCCGCGCGTGGGGTCTTCCAGCAACAGCGCCTTGGGGCCGGCCAGGGCGACCACGCGGGTGCACGGCAGCCACTCGACATTCGCCAGCGCCTCCAGCTGTTGCCGGTAGGCGCGTGCCTGCGCCGGCAGGTGCGCCTGCGGGCCGTCGCGCCAGATCTGTCCGCCCGCGGCGGGATTGTCGTCGACTATGGCGATGCGCGCGCCGCTGGGGGCCGCGGCCAGAGCTGCCGCCATGCCGGCGGGGCCGGCGCCGACGATGAGCAGGTCCACCTTCATGCTCGGGTCTCCACGTGCATGCCGTCCTGGCACAGGGTCTGGCAGGCCAGGCGCCGCTGGCCATCGATGTTCACGCGACACTCCTGGCAGATGCCCATGCCGCACAGCGGGGCGCGGCGCTCGCCACTGACCGAGGTGCGGCTGCTGCCGTCGCCACCGAGCGCGAGCGCGGCGGCGACCGTGGTGCCGGGGGCCACCCGCAATGGGCTGCCGTCGAGAGTCAGTTCAGGCATGCGCGCGTACTCCTGGGAAGCGTTGTGGCAGGTAGGCATCCACCTGCAAGGGGGCGGGTTCGCCGAGCAACTGGGCGATCAGCAGGTCGGCGCTGCCCGGTGCAGTGGTCACGCCCAGCCCTTCATGGCCGACGGCCAGCCACAGACCCTGGCGTTGCGGGTGCGCGCCGAGCAGCGGCAGGCCGTCCGGGCTGGCGGCGCGAAAGCCGGTCCAGGCGCGGATGGCGTTGAGCCGGGCCAGTCCCGGCACGTAATCGACGGCGCGCTGCAGCATCTTCGCCAGCATCCATGGTTCGACGGTGGGATCGCTGGTGTTGAACTGCCGCGATGCGCCGATGAACAGCTGTCCGGTCGGGCGCGGCTGGACATTGGCGGCGGTCGAAGGGCCGCTGGCGTTGTGCGCACTGGTGACGTAGCCCAGCTCCACCAGGGTGTGGCTGATGCGTCCGGGGTAGCGGTCGGTGATCAGCAGGTGGCCCTTCTTCGGCTCGATCGGCAGCTCCGGGCAGAGGGTGCTGGCGTGGGTGCCGCCGGCGAGAATCAGCGCCTGGGCGCTGAGCCAGCTGCCGTTCTCCAGGCGCACGCGCTGGCCGTCCACCTCGACGACGTGCGCCAGGCGTTGTTCGATCAGCGGGTGGTCGAGCAGCCAGCGCGCGACGTTGGGCGCATAGAGGATGCCGTCACCGATCACGCGCAGACCGCCGTGCAGGCCGTCGCGCAGCTCCGGTTCGGCCCGTTGCAGGGCCGTGGCGCCGAGCAGCTCGCAGTCCAGCCCGTGATCGCGCAGCACCTGATACTTGGCCTCGGCCACGGCCATTTCCTCGGCATTGGCGGCCAGCCACAGGGTGCCGTTCTGCCGGTAGGCGCAGTCCTCCGGCATGTCCCGCGACCAGTCGCGCCAGCGCTGCACCGAGTATTGGCTGAGGGCCAGCTCGGCCGGGTTGTCGTCGAGCACGATCAAGTGGCCCATGCCGGCAGCGGTGGCGGCACGCAGGCCGGCATCCAGCACCAGCACGCGGTGCCCGCGCCGGGCCAGTTCGTGGGCGCAGGTGGCGCCGACGATGCCGGCGCCGATGACGATGAAGTCGGCGCCGTCGCTCACAGCACGATGCCCCAGGCGAAGGGGTCGTCGTCCTCGATCAGCAGGGTGGCCTCGGCACTGACGTTGGCCCGGCCGCGAATGGTCGGGATGATGCGGCCGCCTTCGGCGGTCTCGTAGCGGCCTTCGAACTGGCTGCCGATCACGCTGGCCTGGCGCCAGGTCATGCCGGGTTGCAGCTTGCCGTCGGCGGCGAGGCAGGCCAGCTTGGCGCTGGTGCCGGTGCCGCAGGGCGAGCGGTCGTAGGCTTTGCCGGGGCATAGCACGAAGTTGCGGCTGTCGGCTTCTGCGTCATCGGCGAACAGCTCGATGTGGTCGATCAGGCCGCCGTCCTCACCGCGAATGCCCTGGTCTTCCAGCGCCTGCTGCACGGCCGCGCTGTAGCGGGTCAGGGCCTCGAGGTTGTCGCCCGCCACGCGCAGGCCGTGGTCGCTGATCAGGAAGAACCAGTTGCCGCCCCAGGCGATGTCGCCGGTGACGTCACCCTGTCCGGGCACGCCCAGGGTGACCGCCTTGCGGTAGCGGTAGGCCGGCACGTTGCGCACGCTGACCGAGCGATCCTCATGCAGGGTCGCCTCGACGGTGCCGACAGGCGTCTCGATCTTGTGCACGCCGGGCCCGATCCTTCCCAGGTGGGCCAGGGAGGCCACCAGGCCGATGGTGCCGTGCCCGCACATGCCGAGGTAGCCGGTGTTGTTGAAGAAGATGACACCGGCACAGGCCTGGGGATCGACCGGGGTACACAGCAGGGCGCCTACCAGGACGTCGCTGCCGCGTGGCTCCAGCACGCTGGTCGCACGCCACTGGTCATGCTGGCTGGCCAGGCGTTGCCGGCGCTCGGCCATGCTGCCGCTGCCAAGGTCAGGAAAACCGCTGATGATCAGGCGGGTCGGTTCACCGCCGGTGTGGGAATCGATTACCTCGATACGTTTCATGTGGCCATGCCTGCAGTCGTGTTGAGTGACTACAGGGTGACGCGAGGCGCAGCGTCCGGCTTGAGGGATTTGCCTGTGGCGAATGACGAAATCGGCACAATCTTGGGGCGGCTGAATAGGCCGGGGCGGGCCTCAGCGATGCCCCGGCAAATGCGCGAAGAGGCTGCTGCAGACACCGGTGATGTGTTCCTCGAGCAGCGCCACCGCATGCTCCGTGTCGCGGCTGCGGCAGGCGTCGATGATCGCGCGGTGCTCGTGGTCGGCGCGGTCCTTGCCCTCCGACAGGCTCATTTGCATGCGCAGGTAGCGCTCCAGCTTGTCGTGGATCGAGCGGATCAGGCTGACCAGGAAAGGCCGCTGCGCCGGCTCGTACAGGCAGGCATGCAGCTTCCAGTTGAGTTCGGCCCAGCGCCCCACGTTTTCCTCGCCGACGAACTCCTCGCAGATGCGCTCGGCGCGGGCGAAGGTCTCCTCGGTCATGTTCGGAATGGCCAGGCGCAGCACCTTGTTCTCGAGCAAAATGCGCACCTCGAACATCTGCGCCAGCTCCGGCTCGGAGATCCGTGTCACCACGGCGCCCTTGTTGCGCTGGAACAGGACCAGGCCCTCGGCCTCCAGGCGCTTGAGCGCCTCGCGCACGGGAATCTTGCTGACGTTGAACAGCTGCGCCACGTCGTCCTGGCGAATCGGCTCGCCTTCGGCGATATCGCCCGCGACGATGGCGTCACGCAGGTGCGTGGTGATGACCTCCGATGCCGTTGGCGTGAGGCCGAGGTTGGGGGCGTTGACACGGGCAAGGGGCAAGGGGGCGGTACTCTCTTCAGCTATAGCGGATACTTTATACGAAATTTCTCGAGCGGATCGTAGGGGTATTTCGCAGCTTGCCCGATTCTACGGACTTGTTGCCCGGTTCTGCCGATCTCGTTGGCGGGCAACGACACCGTGCTGTTCGCCCACTACAGTGATGGTCTGGCTCCCTGTGGGCCTGACCGTGAACGCCGGCGAGCCTGGCGAGACTATTCAGACACCATCAAGTCAAGGTGGGCAGACCATGATTACCCTGAATCTCAATGGCAAGGACCATGAGCTGGACGTGGCCGACGACATGCCGCTGCTCTGGGCCCTGCGTGACGTCGCCAATCTCACCGGCACCAAGTATGGCTGCGGCATGGCGCTGTGCGGTGCCTGCACGGTGAACGTCGAGGGGCAGCCGACCCGCTCCTGCGTCACCCCGGTATCGGCGGTGGTCGGCAAGCGCATCAGCACCATCGAAGCGGTCGCCGAGGACAGCGTCGGCAAGGTCGTGCAGGAGGCCTGGCGTGAGCTCGACGTGGTGCAGTGCGGTTACTGCCAGTCTGGCCAGATCATGGCGGCCACGGCACTGCTCAGCAGCAACAAGGCGCCGAGCGATGCCGATATCGACGCGGCCATGAGCGGCAACATCTGCCGTTGCGCCACCTATGTGCGGATTCGTGCGGCCATCCATCAAGCCGCCGAGCAACTGGCCTAAGACCTCTCCAGGGTCTGCTGCGCGTCGCGCGTGCGGGGCTGAGAACCGATTCGGAATGCATGCAGCACATCAACGCATGTGCGAGCCCAGTCCGTCGTCGATCGGTTGTTGCCTTGCCCGCCTCTGGCTCGCGAGACCCTGAACAGGTTTTCTTCGGAGAACTGAATCATGGGCAAGATCGAAACCCCCGATAGCGCCGCTCGCGGCATCCTCAACGTCAGCCGTCGCTCGCTGCTCAAGGGCACGGGCGGGCTGGCGCTGGGCATCTTCTTCGCGCCGCTGATCCGTGGCATGGATGCACTGGCTGCAGGTGGCCCGCTGGAGCCGAACGCCTTCGTGCGGATCGACCTGGATGGCAGCGTGACCGTGCTGGCCAAACACCTGGAGATGGGCCAGGGCAGCTACACCGGCCTGGCCACGTTGCTGGCTGAAGAGCTGGACGCCGACTGGGAAACGGTGCGCGTCGAAGGCGCGCCGGCCGATGTGAAACGCTACAACAACCTCGCCTTCGGCCCGATGCAGGGCACGGGCGGCAGTACCGCCATGGCCAACTCCTGGGAGCAGATGCGCAACGCCGGGGCCACGGCCAAGGCCATGCTGGTGGCTGCGGCGGCGCAGCGCTGGGCAGTGCCGGCCAGTGAAATCAGCGTCAGCAAGGGGGTGGTCAGTCACTCCGGCTCGGGGCGCAGTGCCGGTTTCGGCGAGCTGGTCGAGGCGGCTGCGGCGTTGCCGGTTCCCGAGCAGGTGCAGCTCAAGCAGCCGCAGGACTTCAAGCTGATCGGCAAGGTCGAGCTGCGCCGCAAGGACAGCCCGGGCAAGACCGACGGCAGTGCCGTGTTCACCCAGGACTTCAAGCTGCCGGGCATGCTGGTGGCGATGGTCGCCTATCCGCCGCGTTTCGGTGGCGTGCCGCGTTCCGTCGACAGCAGCAAGGCCAAGGCCGTGCGCGACGTGGTCGATGTGGTGGAGTTTCGCGACCTGCCGCACGGCCGTGCCGGCGTCGCCGTGCTGGCGAAGAACACCTGGGCCGCGCGCCAGGGGCGTGATGCCCTGTTGATCGACTGGGACGAGAGCCAGGCGTTCACCCTCGGCAGCGAGGAAATCCTCGCCCAGTACCGCGAGAGTGCCGGCAAGCCCGGCCTGCCGGCGGCCGCCCGTGGCGACGCCGATGCGGCGCTGGCCAAGGCGGCGAAAACCATCGAGGCCGACTACGAGTTCCCGTACCTGGCGCATGCGGCGATGGAGCCGATGAACTGCCTGGTGAAGCTCTCCGCCGATCGCTGCGAGATCTGGAACGGCGAGCAGTTCCAGACCGTCGACCAGGCGATCATCAGCGGCTACCTGGGCTTCAAGCCGGAACAGGTGTCGCTGACCCAGCTGTATGCCGGCGGCAGTTTCGGGCGCCGTGCCAGCTCGCGTTCGGATTACCTGCTGGAGGCCGTGGCGATCACCAAGGCCGCGCGCGACAAGGGCGTGGACGCACCGGTGAAGATGGTCTGGGCGCGTGAGGACGATACCCGTGGCGGCTTCTTCCGCCCGATGTACCTGCACCGTGCGCGCATCGGCCTGGATGAGGCCGGCAAGCTGCAGGCTTGGCACAACCGCATCGTCGGCCAGTCGATCATCGCCGGCACCTCGATGGAGCCGTTCCTGGTCAAGGAGGGCGTCGACCATACCTCGGTCGAAGGTGTCTCCAACCTGTCCTATGCGGTGCCCAACCTCAAGGTGGAGCTGAGTACGCCGAGCAACATCAAGGTGCCGGTGCTGTGGTGGCGCTCGGTCGGGCATACCCATACCGGCTATGTGGCCGAGACCATGATCGACGAAGCCGCGGTGGCGGCCGGCCAGGACCCCTATGCCTTCCGCCATGCGCTGCTGGAAAACCACCCGCGTCACCGTGGCGCGCTGGAGCTGGCGGCCAGGCAGGCGGGCTGGGACAAGCCGCTGGCCGCCGGTGCGGCGGGCGAGAAGCGTGGACGTGGCATCGCCGTGCACGAGTCGTTCGGCTCGTTCGTGGCGCAGGTCGCCGAGGTGACGGTGAAGGCCGACGGCAGCTACCGCCTGGATCGCGTGGTGTGTGCGGTGGACTGCGGTATCGCCATCAACCCGGACGTGATCAAGGCGCAGATGGAGGGCGGGATCGGCTTCGCCCTGGCGGCGGCCCGGCACAGTGCGATCACCTTGAAGGATGGGCGGGTCGAGCAATCGAATTTCCATGACTTCCAGGTGCTGCGCATGAACGAGATGCCCAGGGTCGACGTGCATATCGTGCCCTCTGCGCAGAACCCGACCGGTGTCGGCGAGCCCGGCGTGCCGCCCCTGGCGCCGGCGCTGGCCAATGCACTGTTCGCGGCCACCGGCGTACGCCTGCGCAAGCTGCCGTTCCCGGCGCAGATCAAGGCCTGACCGAGAGCAGGCGCTGGAGACAAGACGCCCGGGCAGGTTGCCCGGGCGTTTTTGTGTGGGGTGTTTGCGTGGCTGATTCGTGAGTGGCTGATCGCGGCTGAAGCCGCTCCTACAGGGGGTGGTAGCCCGGATGCAATCCGGGGTGGGGAGTGGTCATGCTGGGCTTTTCGAGGTGCGTCGCGACTGAAGCCCCTCCCACCAGGCTGGGGCCGGCGGATGTGATGGGTGCTCGAGGGCGCAGGTTGTGCAGGGGCTGCTTCAGCGCTGAGCCCTTGTGATCGATCGCGGCTGAAGCCGCTCCTACAGGGGGTGGTAGCCCGGATGCAATCCGGGGTAGGGGTTGCCCTGCGTGGGGGAGTGGTCGTTCTGGGCTTTTCGAGGGGCGTCGCGGCTGAAGCCCCTCCCACAAGGCAGGGGCCGGCGGATGTGATGGGTGCTCAAGGGCGCGGGTTGTACAGGGCTGCTTCGGCGCTGAGTCCTTGTGGTCGATCGCGGCTGAAGCCGCTCCTACAGGGGGTGGCGTAGCCCGGATGCAATCCGGGGCCGCGTTCAGGAGGCGGTCAGGCGGGTGGTCGTTGCGATGTCGCTCGACTCCAGCGGGGTCTGCGCATGGATCGACGCCTGGCGGTGCTTGAGCATGCCTCCGCTGCGCTCGTTCAGCGCGGCGGTCATTTCGGCCAGGATCGAGGTGGCCACGCTTTCCGGTGTGTCGCCACCGATATCCAGGCCGATGGGGTAGTGCAGGCGGTCCAGCGCGGGCAGTTGTGCGGCGTACTGGCGAATTTCCCCCAGCAGGCGCTCGGTGCGCTCGCGTGGGCCCAGTTGGCCGACGTAGAGGGGCGAGCCCTGCAGCACGCTGCCCAGCCAGTGACGATCCTGGCTGTAGCTGTGGCTCATGATCGCCACCAGCGCGCCGTCGGTCAGCCGGGTCAGGTCGTAGGGCGCTTTCGCGTCCACCTGGCGCACGACGTCGGCATCGGGGAAGCGCTCGGCGCGGGCGAAATGCGCGCGCCCGTCGATCACGCTGACATGCCAGTCCAGCAGCTTGGCCATGTGGCTCAGCGGCTGCGCGTCATGCCCGGCGCCGAAGATCACCAGGCGGCGTTGCGGCGGCAGGTACTCGCAGAACACTTCGATCTCGCCGCGCGCACCCTGGTAGGTCCGCAGCGAGGAGCGGCCCAGGGCCAGGGTCTCGGCCAGGTCGGCGCGGAGCGCATCGTCGAGGCCGGGCTCGGGCAGGCGTCCGCTGCTGGCCTGCGCGGGGTGCAGCGCGAGGCGATCGCCGACACGCACGCGGGCGTGACGATAGCTGGAGATCACCGTGGCCAGCGCGCCGGGCTGGCCGCTTTCGCGCACCTGGCGCAGCAGGTCGAGCACGCCCAGGGGCTTCTCCGCGCTGTGCCGTTCGAGCAGCACGTGCACGGTGCCATTGCAGCCCAGGCCGAAGGTCAGCGCGGCGTCCTGGTCATCATCGTCATCCTGGGTCGCGGTGCTGTAGCGACGGATCACCGCCTCGCCACCGTCGGTCAGCCACCAGGCCTTCTTCGCCACTTCGGATTCCAGGCAGCCACCGCTGATGGTGCCCACGGTACCGCCGTAGAGCGGGATCAGCATGCGCGCGCCGGGGCGTCGGTAGGCTGAGCCTTCCACCTTGACCACGGTGGCGAGCACGGCCTGGCCGTTATCGCGTTCGACGCTGCCGATGGCGTCGAGCAGGGCACTGATTCCCGACAGCATAGGTTTCTCCCAGACAAGAACGGGGCAGCGACAGACGGCGACCCTCAGACTGCCAATGTTCCGTATGCCAGTTAAGGAGAGTTAGGCCGATCCTGCGAGATTCTTGCCCGATCCTGCGTGGCTGCCTTCGAAACGCTCGGCCAGCCTGACGATATGCGCGCGCTCGGTGCGGATGAAGTCGACGAAGGCCTGGGCCACGGGGGACAGGCGTCGCCCGCGGATGTTCACCACGCACCAGCTGCGCTGCAGCGGCAGCTCGACCACCGGCAGTTCGCGCAGCAAGCCGTGCTGCAGCTCCAGGCGCACGGCATGGCGTGGCAGCAGGGCGATACCGAGGCCGGCCAGCACCGCTTCACGCTGCGATTCCAGCGAGCCGATCTCCAGGGTGTTGGGGAAGTGCGCGCGCTTCTGGTGGCAGTACTCCTCGCAGGCGCGCCGGGTGCCCGAGCCGCTCTCGCGGATCAGCAAGGGATAGGGGGTCAGGTCCTGCAATTGCAGGTTGTCCGCCTGGCACAGCGGATGGTCCGGCGCCGCCACGGCGATGATCGGGTTGTTGAGGAAGGGCATGAAGTCCAGCGCCATGTCCTGCGGCACCTGGCTCATGATCATCAGGTCGTCGCGACTCTGGGTCAGGCGGCGTACCACCAGGCTGTGGTTGACCACGGTCAGGTTCAGGCTGACTTCCGGGTAACTGCGGCGAAAATCGGCGAAAAGGTGCGGAATGAAATACTTGGCGCTGGATTCCACGCACAGGTTCAGTTGCCCCTGCAGCGAGCCCTGCAGGTCCGACAGCTGCATGTCCAGGCTTTCCAGGCGACCGAAGATGTCGCTGCTGGCGCGGCGCAGGGCTTCGGCGGCTTCGGTCAGGTAGAGCTTCTTGCCGAGGTACTCGAACAACGGCTGGCCGACCAGCTCTTCCAGCTGGCGGATCTGCAGGCTGACGGCGGGCTGGGTCAGGGCCATCTCCTCGGCGGCGCGGCTGTAGGAGCCGTGCTCGCACACGGCACGGAAGACCTGGAGCTGGCGCAGGGTCATGCGCAGCAGGGTTTTACGCACGGTCGTTTCCTCGTTCGCAAAGATGAATAAGTAATTACTTATGCCTGATCAAATAATTATTCATTTTGGTTAATCCGTATAGCCGGATAGGGTTTGTCCAACTTTGCAACCAACTGTTGCAGCGGCCCTTGCAGCTCTGCGCTGAGGATTCGAACCGTGATCAAGAAGATCCTGATCGCCAACCGTGGTGAAATCGCCGTCCGCATCGTGCGGGCCTGTGCCGAGATGGGCATTCGCTCGGTGGCCATCTATTCGGATGCGGACCGTCACGCGCTGCACGTCAAGCGTGCCGACGAGGCGCACAGCATCGGCGAGGATCCGCTGGCCGGCTACCTGAACCCGCGCAAGCTGGTGAACCTGGCGGTGGAGACCGGTTGCGATGCCCTGCATCCGGGCTACGGCTTCCTGTCCGAGAATGCCGAACTGGCGGAGATCTGCGCCGAACGCGGGATCAAGTTCATAGGCCCGAGCGCCGAAGTCATCCGCCGCATGGGCGACAAGACCGAAGCGCGCCGCAGCATGATCGCCGCCGGCGTACCCTGCACCCCCGGCACCGAAGGCAATGTCGCCGACCTGGCCGAGGCCCTGCGTGAGGCCGAGCGCATCGGCTACCCGGTGATGCTCAAGGCCACCTCCGGTGGTGGTGGGCGCGGCATTCGTCGCTGCAACAGCCGCGAGGACCTGGAACAGGCCTACCCGCGGGTGATCTCCGAGGCGACCAAGGCCTTCGGCAGCGCGGAGGTGTTCCTGGAAAAGTGCATCGTCAATCCGAAGCACATCGAAGCGCAGATCCTCGCCGACAGTTTTGGCAACACCGTGCATCTGTACGAGCGCGACTGCTCGATCCAGCGCCGCAACCAGAAGCTCATCGAGATCGCCCCCAGCCCGCAGCTCACCCCTGAGCAGCGCGCCTACATCGGCGACCTGGCCGTGCGCGCCGCCCAGGCCGTGGGCTACGAGAACGCCGGCACCGTGGAGTTCCTGCTCGCCGAGGGCGAGGTGTACTTCATGGAGATGAACACCCGGGTGCAGGTGGAGCACACCATCACCGAGGAAATCACCGGCATCGACATCGTCCGCGAGCAGATCCGCATCGCTTCGGGCCTGGCCCTTTCGATCAAGCAGGAAGACATCATCCACCGCGGTTATGCCCTGCAGTTCCGCATCAACGCCGAGGACCCGAAGAACAACTTCCTGCCCTCGTTCGGCAAGATCACCCGCTACTACGCCCCCGGCGGTCCCGGCGTGCGTACCGACACGGCGATCTACACCGGCTACACCATTCCGCCCTATTACGACTCGATGTGCCTGAAGCTGATCGTCTGGGCGCTGACCTGGGAAGAGGCGATGGACCGTGGCCTGCGCGCGCTGGACGACATGCGCGTGCAAGGCGTGCGCACCACCGCGCCTTATTACCAGGAAATCCTGCGTAACCCGGAATTCCGCAGCGGCCAGTTCAACACCAGCTTCGTCGAAAGCCATCCGGAACTGACTCAGTACTCGATCAAGCGCAATCCGTCGCACCTGGCCATCGCCATCGCCACCGCCATCGCTGCCCACGCGGGCCTGTAGGGGACATCATGAGCAAGAAGATCACCGTTACCGATACCGTCCTGCGCGATGCCCACCAGTCGCTGCTGGCCACACGGATGCGCACCGAAGACATGCTGCCGATCTGCGACAAGCTCGACCGCGTGGGCTACTGGTCGCTGGAAGTCTGGGGCGGCGCCACGTTCGACTCGTGCGTGCGTTTCCTCAAGGAAGATCCGTGGGAGCGTCTGCGTCAGCTCAAGGCCGCGCTGCCCAATACCCGTCTGCAGATGCTCCTGCGCGGGCAGAACCTGCTCGGCTACCGGCATTACAGCGATGATGTGGTCAAGGCCTTCGTCGCCAAGGCGGCGGTCAACGGCATCGACGTGTTCCGCATCTTCGACGCGATGAACGACGTGCGTAACCTGCGCGTCGCCATCGAGGCGGTCAAGGCCGCCGGCAAGCATGCCCAGGGCACCATCGCCTACACCACCAGCCCGGTGCACACCACCGACGCCTTCGTCGCCCAGGCCAAGGCCATGCAGGCGATGGGCATCGACTCCATCGCCATCAAGGACATGGCCGGCCTGCTCACGCCGTACGCCACCTTCGAGCTGGTCAAGGCGCTGAAGAGCGAAGTCGACCTGCCGGTGTTCATCCACAGCCACGACACGGCCGGCCTCGGCGCGATGTGCCAGCTCAAGGCCATCGAAGCCGGCGCCGACCATATCGACACCGCCATCTCCAGCCTGGCCTGGGGCACCAGCCACCCGGGGACCGAGTCGATGGTCGCCGCGCTCAAGGGCAGCGAGTTCGACACCGGCCTGGACCTGGAGCTGATCCAGGAGATCGGCATGTACTTCCATGCCGTGCGCAAGAAGTACCACCAGTTCGAGAGCGAGTTCACCGGCGTGGACACCCGCGTGCAGGTCAACCAGGTGCCGGGCGGGATGATTTCCAACCTGGCCAACCAGCTCAAGGAGCAGGGCGCGCTGAACCGCATGAACGAAGTGCTGGACGAGATTCCGCGCGTGCGTGCCGACCTCGGCTTCCCGCCGCTGGTCACGCCCACTTCGCAGATCGTCGGTACCCAGGCGTTCTTCAACGTGCTGGCTGGCGAGCGCTACAAGACCATCACCAACGAGGTGAAGCTGTATCTGCAGGGCCGCTACGGCAAGGCCCCGGGCAAGGTCGACGAGCAGCTGCGCAAGCAGGCCATCGGCAGCGAGGAAGTGATCGACGTGCGCCCGGCCGACCTGCTCAAGCCCGAGTTGGCGCGCCTGCGTGAAGAGATCGGCAGCCTGGCCAAGTCCGAAGAGGACGTGCTGACCTTCGCCATGTTCCCCGATATCGGGCGCAAGTTCCTCGAAGAGCGCGAGGCCGGCACCCTCAAGCCCGAAGAACTGCTGCCCATGCCCAGTGGTCAGGGCGCGGCGCCGGTCGGCGGCGAAGGCGTGCCGACCGAGTTCGTGGTCGACGTGCACGGCGAGAGCTACCGCGTGGACATCACCGGGGTCGGCGTCAAGGGCGACGGCAAGCGTCACTTCTACCTGTCCATCGACGGCATGCCGGAAGAAGTGGTGTTCGAGCCGCTCAACGAATTCGTCGCCGGCAGTGGCGGCAAGCGCAAGCAGGCCGGCGCCCCGGGCGACGTGTCCACCACCATGCCGGGCAACATCGTCGATGTGCTGGTCAAGGAAGGTGACACGGTCAAGGCCGGTCAGGCGGTGCTGATCACCGAAGCGATGAAGATGGAAACCGAAGTGCAGGCGCCGATTGCCGGCAAGGTCAAGGCCGTTCACGTGGCCAAGGGCGACCGCGTCAATCCGGGCGAAGTGCTGGTGGAAATCGAAGGTTAACCTCAGGAGCCCGGCCTGTTGGATGGGCAAGTTTGACGGGGCGTAACCCGGGCTCCTTTTTTATTCACGGGCGCTTCGCATGAGGCGCCAAGGGTTCGAGACCCGGGAGCCGCAAGGCTCCTTTTTTTACCACGGTTCTCTGGCCGTGCCCCGGGTGCGCAAGCACAGCGCGGGCGATCAGCACCGCTTGCGCGGGGCGCGGCCTTTTCCCTTCGACCGGCCGGAGCAGTTCGCTCCGGCCGGTCTTTTTCATTCCTGCGGGAAGCGCGAGCGCGGGGTGGCCATCGGCACCTTGTCGCCGTCGAGCGGCAGGAAAGTGCCCAGCTCGGCGTCATAGGCCTTGATCTGGCTGGTTTCGATGTCATACACCCAGCCGTGGATGAACAGCTGGCCGCGCGCCAGCTTGGCCGCTACCGAAGGGTGGGTGCACAGGTGGTTGAGCTGCGCCACCACGTTTTCCTCGGTGAGCACCGCCAGGGTTTCCTTGTCGTCGCTGCAGTTGCAGTTCTCCGCCACCACGCTGCGTGCCACCTCGGCATGGCGCAGCCAGGCCTTGACGGTGGGCATGGTTTCCAGCGACGCCGGGTTGAGTACCGCCTTCATCGCGCCGCAGTCGGAGTGGCCGCAGACGACGATGTGCTGCACGCCCAGGGCCATCACCGCGTATTCGATGGCGGTGGAGACGCCACCCATCATCTGCCCGTAGGCCGGCACCACGTTACCGACGTTGCGGTTGACGAACAGGTCGCCGGGCGAGCTCTGGGTGATCAGTTCCGGCACCACGCGCGAGTCGGCGCAGGTGATGAACATGGCACGCGGGTTCTGGGCGGTGGCGAGCTTCTTGAACAGTTCTTCCTGCTGCGGGAAGACTTCGTTGCGAAAGCGCTTGAAGCCATCGACGATGCTGTGCAGCGCCTGCTCGGCGGTTTCGTTGCCCTCATGGGTCTGAAGCGGAATCACCTGGTGTTTGTAAGGCATGCCCTGAACCTCTTTGTTATCTGAAAATGCGCTGCTAGAACGACAGCCGCTGCGCTGTGCGAGTCACACCGCAAGTTTCTCCTGCGCCAGGCGGCGCGACAACCGGTAGGTTTTTGCAATTCGTGGCGAACGCCTGCGGCCGGGCGAGCCGCAGGTCGTCAGCCGCGGTGGTGGCTGCGGAAGAAGTCGATCAGGCCCTGGGTGGACGCATCCTCGGCGCCGCTGAGGTCGCTGCCGACCATGCGCGAGTAGACGCCCTTGCCCAGTTCCTTGCCCAGCTCCACGCCCCACTGGTCGAAGGCGTTGATGCCCCAGATCACGCTCTGCACGAAGACCTTGTGCTCGTAGAGGGCGATCAGCGCGCCCAGGCGGCCGGGGCTGACCCGCTCCAGCACCAGGGTGTTGCTCGGGCGGTTGCCGGGGACCACCTTGTGCGGCGCCAGGCGCTGCACCTCGGCTTCGCTCAGGCCCTGGGCGCGCAGTTCGGCCTCGGCCTCGGCGTGGCTCTTGCCGAGCATCAGCGCCTGGCTCTGCGACAGGCAGTTGGCGAACAGCCATTGATGGTGATCGGCGACCGGGTTGTAGCTGCTCACCGGGACGATGAAGTCCGCCGGGATCAGCAGCGTGCCCTGGTGCAGCAGCTGGTGATAGGCGTGCTGGCCGTTGCAGCCGACGCCGCCCCAGATCACCGGGCCGCTGGCGATCTGCAGCGCGCTGCCGTCCTGGCGCACGCGCTTGCCGTTGGACTCCATGTCCAGTTGTTGCAGGTGCTTGGTGATGTTGCGCAGGTAATGGTCGTACGGCAGGATCGCGTGGCTCTGCGCGCCCCAGAAATTGCCGTACCAGACGCCGAGCATGGCCAGCAGCAGCGGCATGTTGCGTTCGAACGGCGCCTGCTGGAAGTGCCGGTCCATGCGGTAGGCGCCGGTGAGCAGCTCCTTGAAGTTGGAGATGCCGATGGACATGGCGATGGGCAGGCCGATGGCCGACCACAGCGAATAGCGCCCACCGACCCAGTCCCACATGGGCAGGATGTTTTCCTCGCGGATGCCGAAGGCGCAGGCCGCCTCGACGTTGCTCGACACCGCCATGAAGTGCCGGTGCAGCTCCTCTTCGCTGCCACCCTGGGCCAGGTACCAGCCACGCGCGGCCTGGGCGTTCTTCAGGGTTTCCAGGGTGCCGAAGGTCTTCGACGAAACGATGAACAGCGTGGTTTCCGCACACAGCTTGGCGGCCAGTTCCTGGAACGAGCTGCCGTCGATATTGGCCAGGTAGTGGCAGCGCACGCCGCGCTGGGCGAACGGCAGCAGCGCCTCGGACACCAGCTGCGGGCCGAGGAACGAGCCGCCGATACCGATGTTCACCACGTCGGTGATCGGCTTGTCGCTGTAGCCGCGCCACAGGCCATGGTGCACCCGGCCGACCAGTTCGCTCATGCGTTGCAGGGCGCGGTGCACCTGCGGCATCACGTCCACGCCGTCGACCAGCACGCGCTCGCCCAGCGGCCGGCGCAGCGCCGTGTGCAACGCCGGGCGCCGCTCCGAGGCGTTGACCTGCGCGCCATCGAACAGCGCCGCGATGGCCTCGGCCAGGCTGGCCTCGCGGGCCAGTTCGACCAGCAGGCTGCGGGTGCGCACGTCGATCAGGTTCTTCGAATAGTCGAGGAACAGGCCGCAGTCATCCAGCGAGAAGCGCGCGAAGCGTTGCGGGTCGTCGGTGAAGGCCTGGCGCAGGCTGAAACTCTCCAGTGCCTGGCGCTGCTCGCGCAGTGCCTGCCAGCTGGGCAGTTGGGTGACGTCCTGCGAGGACGGGGTGTAGGGCATCGGGCAATCCTCTCTCAGCGCGCGGCCAGGTGATGGCGGTCCAGCTCGTGCAGGTAGGGCAGGTCGGGGCCGACCCGTGAGCAGGTCAGCGCGGCCGCCTCGATGGCCAGGCGCAGCATGTCGTCGATCGTTGCGCGGTCGAGCGTCTTCAGCGCCTCGGGGCTGTCCAGGCCATGCCGTGCCAGGTAGCTGAGCAGCGCCGCCTGGAAGGTATCGCCCGCACCGACGGTGTCGCGCGTGTGCACCGGCACCGCCGGTGCCGACCAGTGCCCGTGACGGCTGTGCACGCTGGCGCCGGCACTGCCATGGGTGAGAAACACCAGCTGGCAGCGTTCGCTGAGCCAGCCGGCCGCGACCTGTTGTGGCTCGCGCTCGGGGTACAGCAGCTGCAGGTCCTCTTCGCTGACCTTGATCAGGTGCGCATGGCTGGCGAAGGCTTCGACCCGTTCGCGCCATAGCGCGACATCCGGCGCAGGGCCGAGGCGCACGTTGGGGTCGAGGCTGATCAGGCGCCGCTGATGTTCGCGCTGCACCAGCGCCAGCAGCGTGCTGGCCACCGGTTCCACCACCAGGGAGAAGGAGCCGAGATGCAGGCCGCGCACCTGGGCATCCAGGGTCGGTAGGTGTTCGCTCAGCAGCAGGCGGTCGGCGCAGCCCTCGCCACGGAAGGAATACTGCGGCGAGCCGGCGGCATCCACGCCGACCATCGCCAGGGTGGTCGGCGCATCGCTGGCGATGAGGTAGGCATCGCTCACACCCTCGTCATGCAGGACCTGGCGCAGGCGCTGGCCGAGGCTGTCGGAGGATATCCCGGTGAACAGCGCCGAGTCGGCCCCCATGCGGCGCATGCCCAGCGCCACGTTGAACGGCGAGCCACCGGCGATGGCCTTGAAGGCCAGCTCGTTGCTGCGTGCGCCGTCGCTCTGGATGAACACGTCGAACAGTGCTTCGCCACAGACCAGGTACATATGTCTCTCCGTATCGGTTCTCGGGCAGCTCCGCAAACGGCCCTGGCGCTGGCTAACGGCGTCGCTCTGCGCCAGGGCCGGGTGTTCCGCAGCCGCCCTCGGGGCGTTCTCACGCCGGGTTGTGTTCGGCGAGCCGGCTGACCTGCTCGCGATAGTGTTGGTAAACCTCTTCGTACTGCGCCGTGCGCGCCGGGTCCGGCTGCGTCTGCGTGCTGGCGTCGAGCTGCACGCAACGTTCGCACAGTGCGGCCAGCTGCGCCTGGCGGTCGGCACCCGGGGTCAGGCACCAGGCCGCCTGGATCGCCGCACCCAGGGCGGCGGCCTCGGTCTGTCGCGGGCAGACCAGCGGCGTGCCCATGATGTCGGCGATCACCTGGCGCCACACCGGGCTCTTCGCCGCACCACCGATCAGGCGGATGGTCTGGCTCTGCAGGCCGCTGGCGCGCAGCAGGTCGAGACCGTAGCGCAAGCCGAAGCTGGTGCCTTCGACCACCGCCCGGCAGAGGTTGGCGCGGGTCAGGTTGTCGCTGTCCATGCCCAGCAGGCTGGCGCGCGCGTTGGGCAGCGCTGGTACCCGTTCGCCGTTGAAGAACGGCAGCATCAGCAGACCCTCGGCCCCGATGGGCGCCTGCTCGACCAGCGCGCCGAAGGCCTGGATGTCCAGCTCCAGCAACTGCTGGATCAGCCCGGTGGCGCTGGTCAGGTTCATGGTGCAGATCAGTGGCAGCCAGCCGCCGGACGACGAGCAGAAAGTCGCCACCTGGGCATGCGGGCTGATCATCGGCTGCTCGCTGTAGGCGTACAGCGTGCCGGAGGTGCCCAGGCTCATGGTGATCGCGCCGGGACGGATGTTGCCGGTGCCGATGGCCCCCATCATGTTGTCGCCGCCGCCGCTGGCCACCACGGCCTGCGGGTTCAGGCCCAGGCGCTCGGCGATCTGCGGGCGGATCGGCCCCACCGGCTGGTCCGGCTCCAGCAGTTGCGGCAGGGCGCGCTGCAGGCGCCCGCTGGGGTCGATGAAATCCAGCAGCGCGCCGTCCCATTGGCGTGTGCGCACGTCGAAATAGCCGCTGCCGGAGGCGTCGCCGTATTCACTGCAGGCACGCCCGGTGAGCCAGTGGTTGAGGTAGTCGTGCGGCAGCAGGATATGCGCGATGCGGGCGAACAGCTCGGGGTGCTGCTCGCGCGTCCAGAGCAGCTTTGACACCGTGTAGCCGGGCGCGATGGCCACGCCCAGGCGCTGCAGCGAACCGGCTGCGCCGCCGAGGTGCTCGAGCAGGCGCTGGTTCTCCGGGGTCGATTCGGTGTCGCACCAGAGCTTGGCCGGACGCAGCACCGCGCCCTGCTCGTCGAGCAGGACCAGGCCATGCTGCTGGCCGGAGACGCCGATGCCGAGAATCTGCTCGCCGCGAATGCCTGCAGCCGCCAGCGCCTGCCGCGTGGCTTGCTCGAAGGCCTCCAGCCATTGCCCCGGCTGCTGCTCGCGGCGACCGTTGGCCGCGCTCTGCAGGCTGTGGCTGGCGCTGCCGGCGCCGAGCACCTGGCCGCTGTCGGCGTCTAGCACCAGGGCCTTGGTGCCCTGGGTGCCGCAGTCGATACCGAGGTACATGCTCAGAGCTCCCGCATGCGCTCGATCAGCAGCGCTTCCAGGGCGAGCTGATCGGCATGGAACTGGCGAATGCCTTCGGCGAGCTTCTCCGTGGCCATGGGGTCTTCGTTCATCTGCCAGCGAAATTGCTGCTCGTCGAGGCAGGCCGGGGCGAGCACCCGCTGGCCGTCGTCCTGCAGCGCTGGCCGCAGTTCGCCGCTGGCCTGTTCCAGTTCGGCGAGCAGGGCAGGGCTGATGGTCAGGCGGTCGCAGCCGGCCAGGGCGAGCACTTCGCCGATGTTGCGAAAGCTCGCGGCCATCACCACCGTGGCGTAGTCGTGCTGCTTGAAGAAGCGATAGACCTGGCGCACCGACAGCACGCCGGGGTCGTTCTCGGCCTCGAAGCGGACGTCCGGGGTCTGCTGCCTGTGCCAGTCGAGAATACGCCCGACGAAAGGCGACACCAGGTAGATGCCGGCCTCGGCGCAGGCACGGGCCTGGGCCAGGTTGAAGATCAGCGTGAGGTTGCAGCGAATGCCCTCGCGCTCCAGCTGGCGCGCCGCCTGGATGCCTTCCCAGGTGGCGGCGATCTTCACCAGGACACGGTCGCCGGGGATGCCCAGTTGCAGGTAGCGCTGATGCAGCGCCCGCGCCCGCGCCACGGTGGCGGCGCTATCGAAGGACAGCGCCGCCGGCACTTCGGTGGACACCTTGCCCCGGATGGTCGCGAGAATCTCCACGCCCATGCTGACCACCAGGCGGTCGCAGGCCTCGGCGATGATCGCGCGGGGCGCTGCGCCGCTGCGGATGGCCTGGCGCAGTGCGTCGTCGACCTGACGTTGGTACTGCCCCGCCTGCAGCGCCTTGAGGATGATCGACGGGTTGGTGGTGGCGTCCTCGGGCTGGAAGCGGTTGATGGCGACCAGGTTGCCGGTGTCGGCGACCACCACGCTGTGCTGCTTGAGTTGGCTGAGCAGGCTGGGCATGTGCGACTCCGGGGCCTAGGCGTGCAGCAGGTTGTGCAGGGTCTGGCTGACGCCCCGCTCGCGCAGGCTGGTCAGGCAGCGCTCGAAGGCGGCGACGAATTCCAGCGAACGCCCTGGCGCGCTGCCGAAGATCGTCTCCTCGCCGAGCACCCGTGCGGTGAGCTGGGCATCGTCGGCGACCAGCGCCTGGCAATGCTCGGCCCTCGGGTCGGGAATCCGGTAGCGGGCACCGCTTTCGTCCTCGCCCTTGAGGTACAGCGCCCAGGCGGCGACCACCAGGGCCACCCGGTCCAGTGGCTTGCCGTCGGCGATCAGGCGGTGCAGGGTCGGCACGATGAACTTGGGAAACTTCGACGAGCCGTCGGAGCAGACGCGCTCCAGCTGGTCGGCGATGGCCTGGTTGGAGAAGCGTTCGATCAGCGTGTCCTTGTAGGTGGCCAGGTCGATGCCCGGCACCGGGGCCAGCTGCGGCGTGACGTCGAGGTCCATGAAGCTGCGCACGTACTGGCGCATCAGCGGGTCGTTCATGGTCTCGTGGACGAAGCGATAGCCCTTGAGAAAGCCCAGGTAGGTCAGGGCCAGGTGGCTGCCGTTGAGCAGCTTGATCTTCATCTCTTCGTAGGGCGTGACGTCGTCGGTGAACTGCACGCCGACCTCCTCCCAGGCGGGCCGGCCGCTGACGAACTTGTCTTCCAGCACCCATTGCACGAAGGGCTCGCAGACCACCGGCCAGGCGTCCTCGACGCCGTGCTGCGCGGCCAGCTGCTGGCGGTGCGCGGCGCTGGTCATGGGGGTGATGCGGTCGACCATGGCATTGGGAAACGACACGTGCTGGTCGATCCAGCTGGCCAGCTCCTGATCGGCCAGCTGAGCGAAGGCGAGCAGCGCCTTGCGCGTGACGGCGCCGTTGTGCGGCAGGTTATCGCAGGACATCAGGGTAAAGGCCGGAATGCCGGCGGCCCGGCGCCTGGCCAGGGCCGCGCAGAGGAAGCCGAACACGCTCCTGGGGGCGTCGGGGTGGCGCAGGTCGTGCTGGATGGCCGGCAACTCGGCGAGGAACTCCCCGCTGCTGTCGTCGATGCAGTAGCCGCCTTCGGTGATGGTCAGCGAGACGATGCGGATCGCCGGGTCGGCGAGCTTGTCGATCAGCGCCTGCGGCGATTCCTCGGCCAGCAGCATGTCGTTGATGGCGCCGATCACCCGTACCGGCAGGTTCGGTTCGTCGCCCAGTTCGACCAGGGTGTAGAGATAGTCCTGGCCGGCCAGGGCGTCGCGCATGGCGCGGTCCTCACTGCGCACGCCGACCCCGCAGATGCCCCAGTCGAGCGCCAGGCCCTGGTTCATCAGGGCGTCGGTGTAGACCGCCTGGTGAGCGCGGTGAAAGCCGCCAACGCCGATATGGGCGATGCCGGTGCGGATCATGTCCGGGGTGTAGGCTGGCAGCGCGACAGCGCCGCCAAGCCGGGAGAGCTGCTGGCGATTGAGTTTCATCTGGAAAGTCCCGTGATGGCGCGCTGTCAGGCGGCCTGCTGCAAGGGTTTGGCGACGGCCTGGCCGTCGGCGTCGAAGAGGTGGCAGTGCGCCGGGTCGAAATCCAGCGCCAGGGTGTCGCCATAGCGCGGCGCGAAGTCGCCCCGTACCCGCACCGTGAGCATTTCGCCCGAGCTGCAGCGCACGTGGCAGAAGGTGTCGCTGCCCAGGCGTTCGCTGACGTCGGCGGTGACCTGCAGGCGGCCCGTGCCGGCGGCGGCGACGTTGAGGTGCTCGGGGCGCACGCCCAGGGTCACGCTGCTGCCGACGGCGAGCCCGGCGGCGGACAGCGGCAGGCTCAGCTGGCCGCCGCATTCCAGTTGCACGGTGCAGCTGTCGGTCTCGACCTGCTGCAGCGTGCCGCGCAGGAAACCCATCTTCGGCGTGCCGAGAAAACCGGCGACGAACAGGTTTGCCGGGTGGTGGTACAGCTCCAGCGGCGAGCCGACCTGCTCGATGCGGCCGCCATTGAGCACCACCACCTTGTCGGCCAGGGTCATGGCTTCGACCTGGTCGTGGGTCACGTAGATCATGGTCGCCTGCAGGTCCTTGTGCAGTCGCGCCAGCTCCAGGCGGGTCTGCACGCGCAGGGCGGCGTCGAGGTTGGACAGCGGCTCGTCGAACAGGAAGATCTTCGGGTTGCGCACGATGGCGCGACCGATGGCCACGCGCTGGCGCTGGCCACCGGACAGCTGCCTGGGCTTGCGCTCGAGCAGGGCCTCCAGTTGCAGGATGCGTGCGGCGTTGGCGACCTTCGCCTCGACTTCCTGCTTGCCCACCCGCGCCAGGTCGAGGGCGAACGACAGGTTCTTGCGCACGGTCATGTGCGGGTACAGCGCGTAGGTCTGGAACACCATGGCCAGGTCGCGGCGCGCCGGGGCGACATCGGTGATGTCCTTGCCGTCGAGTTCGATGTGGCCGCTGCTGACTTCCTCGAGTCCGGCGATCAGGCGCAGCAGGGTGGACTTGCCGCAGCCGGAGGGGCCGACGAACACCACGAACTCGCGGTCGTGGATGTCCAGGTCGATGCCCTTGATGATCGCGGTGCCATCGAAGCCTTTCTTCAGGTTGCGGATCTTCAGATCAGCCATGTCAGTTCTCCCGTTATTTCACCGCGCCGAAGGACAGGCCGCGTACCAGTTGTTTTTGGCTGATCCAGCCGAAGATCAGGATGGGCGCGCAGGCCAGGGTCGAGACGGCGGAGAGCTTGGCCCAGAACAGGCCCTCGGGGCTGGAGTAGGAGGCCACCAGGGCGGTCAGCGGGGCGGCGGCGGAGCTGGTCAGGTTGAGCGACCAGAATGCTTCGTTCCAGCACAGGATCAGCGACAGCAGCATGGTCGAGGCCAGGCCGCCGCGAGCGATCGGCAGCAGCACGCGGACGATCTCCTGCCAGGTGGTGGCGCCGTCCAGGCGCGCGGCTTCGAGGATGTCCACGGGGATGTCCTTGAAGTAGGTGTAAACCATCCACACCAGGATCGGCAGGTTGATCAGGGTGTAGATGATGATCAGCGCCAGGCGCGAATCGAGCAGGCCGAACTGCTTGGCCAGCAGGTAGATCGGCACCAGCACGCCGACCGGCGGCAGCATCTTGGTCGACAGCATCCACAGCAGCGTGCCGCGGGTGCGCCTGGTCTCGAAGAACGCCATGGAATAGGCCGCCGGCACGGCCAGGAGCATGCACAGCAGCGTCGCGGAGACGGAGATCAACACCGAGTTCCAGGCGAAGGCGAAGTAGTCGCTGCGCTCGTTGATGTGCAGGTAGTTCTCCAGCGTCGGCATGAAGATGAACTGCGGTGGCGTGGCGAAGGCGTCGATCTCGGTCTTCAGGCTGGTCAGCACCATCCACAAGATCGGGAAGAAGATCACCGCGGCGATCGCCCAGGACAGGGTGCCGATCAGCACGCTCTGCAGGCGACGGGATTGCTTGAGGGTCAGCATGTCCGGGGCCTCACTGCTTGTCGGTCAGGTTCTTGCCGATCATGCGGATCAGCACGATGGCGGCGATGTTGGCGATGACCACCGCGATCAGCCCGCCCGCCGAGGCCATGCCGACGTCGAACTGCAGCAGGGCCTGGTTGTAGATCAGGTAGGCGAGGTTGGTCGACTCGTAGCCGGGGCCACCGCTGGTGGTGGTGTAGATCTCGGCGAACACCGAGAGCAGGAAGATGGTCTCGATCATCACCACCACGGCAATCGGCCGCGCCAGGTGCGGCAGGGTCAGGTGCCAGAAGATGGCGAGCGGGCCGGCGCCGTCGAGGCGCGCGGCCTCCTTCTGCTCCTGGTCCAGCGACTGCATGGCGGTCATCAGGATCAGGATGGCGAACGGCAGCCACTGCCAGGACACGATCAGGATGATCGAGAACAGCGGATAGTGCGCCAGCCAGTCCACCGGCTGGGCGCCGAAGAACTGCCAGACGGCGGCGAGAATCCCCGACACCGGATGGAAGATCAGGTTCTTCCACAGCAGCGCGCTGACCGTGGGCATGATGAAGAACGGCGAGATCAGCAGCACCCGTGCGATGCCGCGACCGAAAAATTCACTGGCCTCCAGCAGGGCGGAGATGAGCACGCCGAGCACCACGCTGATCAGCAGCACGCTGCCCACCAGCAGCAGGGTATTGCCGGCACCGGAGAGGAAGGCGGCGTCGGTGACGAAGTACTCGAAGTTCTCCAGGCCGACGAAATCATTCTCGCCGGGGTACAGCAGGTTGTAGCGGATCAGCGAGAAATAGACGGTCATGCCCAGCGGCACGATCATCCAGATCAGCAGCAGGAGCACCGAAGGGCTGACCAGGAACCAGCCGGGTGCCAGGCGCCGAGGCTTGCGCCCACCCGGCGTGCTGAGCTGGGCAGCAGGTGTGTCGATGGCCGGAGAATTCATCATGCCTCCGAGGGCGGGATTGGGGGTGAGGTAGGGCGGATGGCGTTGCGTCGGGTGGGTTGGGCGCCCGGTCGAGCATCGACGCGACGCCGACTCTCGCTTGCCTGGGTGGCGCGCCGCGCTTCACCTGCGACGGCGCTGACCCACACCGGGACGCTGCGCGTGGCTTACTTCGGGTATCCCGCGCGCTTCATTTCCCGCGCCGTGCTTTGCTGCGCGGCTTGCAGGGCCTGCTCCGGCTGCATCTGGCCGGTCAGCGCGGCGGCGAACAGCTTGCCGACACTGGTGCCGATGGCCTGGAACTCGGGAATGGTCACCAGCTGGATACCCACGTAGGGCACGGGCTTGGCGCTGGGGTTGGCCGGGTCGGCCTGCTTCAGCGAATCCAGGGTGACCTTGGCGAACGGCGCCGCCTGCATGTAGGCATCGCTGTAGGTCGAGGCACGGGTGCCAGGCGGTACGTTGGCCACACCGTCGGTGTCGGCCACCTGCTTGGCGTAGGCCTGCGAGGTGGCCCAGGCGCTGAAGGTCTTGGCGGCAGCCTTGGACTTGGAGCTGGTGGGAATCGCCAACGCCCAGGAATAAAGCCAGGAAGCACCCTTGTCGGTGACCTGGGTCGGCGCGAAGGTGAAGCCCACCGCGTCGCTGACCTTGCTCTGCGACGGGTCGGTGACGAACGAGCCGGCCACGCTGGCGTCGACCCACTGCGCGCACTTGCCACTGTTGAACAGCGCCAGGTTTTCGTTGAAACCGTTGCTCGAGGCGCCCGGCGGGCCGTACTTCTTCATGTTGTCGACGTAGAAGTTCAGCGCGTTCTTCCATTCGCTGCCGGTGAATTCCGGCTGCCATTGCTCATCGAACCAGCGCGCACCGTAGGCATTGGCCAGGGTGGTGATCAGCGCCATGTTCTCGCCCCAGCCGGCCTTGCCGCGCAGGCACAGGCCGTAGACGCCCTGCTCCGGCTGGTGCAGCTTGCCGGCGAACTCGGCGAGCTGTGCCCAGGTAGGCTGCTCCGGCATCTGCAGGCCGGCCTGCTCGAACAGGTCCTTGCGGTAATAGGTGATCGAGGCTTCGGCGTAGAACGGCAGGGCGTACAGCGTGCCCTTGGCCGACAGGCCTTCACGCACCGAGGGGAACACGTCGTCGAGGTGATAGTCGGCCGGCAGATCGGTCATCGGTTCCAGCCAGCCTTTTTCGCCCCACAGTGCGGCTTCGTACATGCCGATGGTGAGGACGTCGAACTGGCCGCCCTGGGTGGCGATGTCTGTGGTCAGGCGCTGGCGCAGCACGTTCTCTTCGAGCACCACCCACTTGAGCTTGATGTCCGGGTTCTGTTCTTCGAAGGTCTTCGACAGGCGCTGCATGCGGATCATGTCGCTGTTGTTGACCGTGGCGATGGTCAGGGTTTCGGCGCCCTGGGCGACGACGGTGAGGGACAGGCAAGAGGCTGCAACGAGGGCTTTGATCGAGTTGTTCATGCTTGTGAACTCCTCTCCCGCGCCGGTACGGCTACGGAAGAACGTTATTGTTTTTGTTTCGCTCGGCCCGGATTACACCCCCGCTGGGCCGCGCGGACAAATCCTTGAGCGCACAATGGCCGATACTTTTTTGCACTCGATAGGCAATGCTCAACCCGCCTGGCGAGCAGCGGAACTGCCTGGGATGAGGGGCTGTGGCGATATCGGGGGACAGGAGCGCTGCCGATTCAGTACAGGTTTTGCTCGGTCAGGCGCTGCACCGCCAGCTTGCGATAGCCGGAGGGCGTCATGCCCTTGAGTTGCTGGAAGCGGCGGTTGAAGTTGGAGATGTTGCTGAAGCCGGACTCGAAGCAGACCTCGGTCACCGGCTTGTCGCTCTTGCTCAGCAGCTCGCAGGATTTGCTCACCCGCAGGCGATTGACGAACTCGACGAAACAGCGCCCGGTGGCTTGCTTGAAGAAGCGCGAGAAGTAGGTGGGCGTCATGCCCAGGTGCTCGGCGACCTCCTCCTGGCTGATGCCCTGTGCATAGTGCTGAAAGATGTAGTCCACCGCCCGGTTGATGCGTTCGACGTGCTGCTCGTCGCCCAGCTCCGAGGAGGTCACGGCCGAGAGCAGCTGGTAGTCCTCACTGCCGGCGAGCAGCTCCATGAGGATGAAGAAGTGGCCCAGGCGGGTGATCCCACGGCTGCTGGCGATCCTGCCCAGCAGCACGGCGGCTTCGCGAATCAGCTGCGGGTCGCGGAACTCGATGCCGAACTGCGCGCGGGCGAGCAGGGGCTGCAGGGTCTTGAGTTCGGCGAACACGGCGGTGCCGCTTTCCAGCACCTCGTCGGTGAAGTTGACCAGCATGTCGCGGGTTTCCACCCGTTCGCCTTCCTCGACCTGGCTGATCCAGTTGTGCGGCAGCCCCGGGCCGGTGAGAAACAGGGTGTTGGCGGAGAAGTTGCCGATGTAGTCGCCGATGAACACCTTGCCCGAACTGGCGACGATCAGGTGCAGCTCGTATTCCTTGTGGAAATGCCAGCGCACCAGTGGCGAAGGGAAACCGTGCTGACGGTAGATCAGCGAATGGCCTTCATGGTCGTCCATCAGTTCGTAGGACGGGTCGGCTACGCGGGATGTGCGGGTCATGGGGTGCGCCGGTCAATGCCTCGGTTGACCACGTTTTAACATATCGGTGCCCGCTGCCAAGTCAGAGCAGACTCAATTGCGCACCCGGCGGGCAGAACTGCGTGCAGTCCAGCGCCACGCTGCCCCGGCGGTCCAGGCCGAACTTGCGGCGCGCCAGGCGGAAGCGCTGTTCCAGCAGGTCGGCGAACTGCCCCTCGCCACGCATGCGGCTGCCGAAGCGGCTGTCGTAGTTCCTGCCGCCCCGGCTCTGGCGGATCAGGCTCATCACATGGGCGGCGCGCTCCGGAAAGTGCACCTGCAGCCATTCCTCGAACAGGTCGGCGATTTCCAGCGGCAGGCGCAGCAACACATAGCCGGCCGAGCGGGCACCGGCATCCCGGGCGGCCTCCAGCAGCGCTTCCAGTTCCATGTCGTTGATCATGGGAATCATCGGTGCGCAGAGCACGCTGACCGGCACACCCGCCTCGTGCAGCGTGCGCATGGCCCTCAGGCGCGCCGCTGGTGCTGCGGTGCGCGGTTCCATGATGCGCTTGAGCTCGTCGTCCAGGGTGGTCAGGCTGAAGGCCACGCTGACCAGGTTGTGGCTGGCCAGTTCGCCGAGCAGGTCGAGGTCGCGCAGGATCAGCGAGCCCTTGGTGATGATGTGCAGCGGGTGCTTGTAGCGCAGCAGGATTTCCAGCGCCTGGCGGGTCAGGCGCTGTTCGCGCTCGATGGGCTGGTAGGCGTCGGTGTTGATGCCCAGGGCGATGGGCTGCGGCACGTAACCGGGCTTCTGCAACTGCTCTTCGAGGCGCTCGGCCAGGTTGGTCTTGGCGATCAGGCGGGTCTCGAAGTCGATGCCCGGTGACATGTCCCAGTAGGCATGGGTCGGCCTGGCGAAGCAGTAGATGCAGACGTGCTATGTTATTGGTTCCACTCTCCAAGATTGGTTAAAAGATGACCAAAAAGTGCTTTCCTTATGTTCGTTTCTCATCTACCCGCCAGGAAGATGGATCAACGAGAACCCGCCAAAATGGGCTTATAGAGGCTTTTGTAGCCAAGCACGGCTTGGAAGTGGATCGACACCTTGAAGACGCCGGAACGAGTGCTTTCCACAGTAAACACGCAGGATCAGAAGGTGTTTTAGGTCAGTTTCTCAAAGAGGTAAGGAAAGGAGAAATTGAGAAAGGTTCTTATTTATTGATCGAAAACTTTGATCGCCTTTCAAGAGACAAAATCGTTCGCAGTAATAAGATTTTTACGGATCTTCTATTTTCAGGCATCAAAATAGTCATTCTTGATAAAAACAAGGTTTATGACGCCGATAATTTAGATTTTGGTGATTGGATTACTGCTCTTGTTGAATTTGAAAGGGCTAATGCAGAAAGTCAGCGTAAAAGCGATTTTTCAAGCAAGGCTTGGAAACTCAACAGAGATAAGATGCACAATGGTGAAATCGTCACTAAAAAAGTTCCTACTTGGTTAAAAGTAGAAAACAACACATTCATCATTGATGAAGTAAAAATAGACAGAATAAGAACACTTTTCAGGCTTTCCCTTTCCAAAGGTCTACAAGAAGCAACTAAAGAATATAACACCTTATACGGTGAAAAATTGGCTATTCATCAGGCTCAATATCTATTGAGCAATAGAAAGTTAATTGGTGAGCATCAGCCGCAAAAAATTCATTACAACGAAAATGGTCGGCTCATTAGAAAAGATGAAGGAAATCCCATTCCAGATTATTACCCGCAGGTAATAGATGAAGATTTGTTTTTAAAGGTTCAATCCGTCATCACATCAAGGAAACCATTTTCAGGTAGATATTCAGCCCAAAGATATAATGTTTTCCGTGATTTAATTTTTTGCCGTTTTTGTGGCGGAACTATTCGCTACATGAACAAAGGCGAAAGAGATTATTTCATTTGCACAAACTCGATGACAGGCAAATGTGGTTTAAAAGGCCAGCAGTCAATTAGAGGTAAAAAAGTATTCAGCCGCTTTTTTAAATTCACCAATGGCATCAACATTGGAACCCTATTAGAAGAAAATACCAATGCCGATGAAATAAAAAATGAATTGATGAAATTGGAGAACCAAAAAACCAAAATCTCTAATCGTCTTGATGATTTTAAATCTCAAATCAAAAAGATGATTATGGAAGGTGAAACCATTCCAGAAACATACAATGAGATTATTGTTGATTTAGAAAACAGCATCATAAAATATGATGATGAAATTGAAATCAAAAACAAAGAACTCGACAAGATTATTTCTTCATTTAGGTCATTCTATGACTTAAAAGAAATTGACATTGAAACAATCATCTATGACAAATCACAAGAAGCAATTGAAAAACGAGTTCAATATAACAATGAACTAAAAAACATCATCAAGAAAATCCAGATTGATTACTTGAATGATATTTTACATGTAGAGTTTTCTAATGGTGTAAATCGCCACATTCTCAATGATGAATTGGCAAATGAATACAACAAAGATGAAATTGAAAGTTCTTGGGCTAGCGTAGTCAAATCAATAGCAAATAAGGCTAATCCACAATCTTAATTTACCAGTTTTAGCAAAGCCACTTTTCAGTGGCTTTTTTTATGCGTGCTATACACTCTTGAAAACATTTTAATGTGTGGTTTAATGAATTAGAGGACATATATAAAAGTAAGCCACTTATATATACCTGCTATGTATACAGTCCCATTTTTGCTACGCAAAAAAGTGACGGTATACGCAGGTTCCTGGCCGGAATGGCAGAAGCAAAAAATCAACAGCCACAAGAGGATACTATGAATGATAATTTACAGACTATTACGCTAACTAAAAGAGACCAAAACTATTCAAACCTTAATGGGCTGAATAGTTCAATGCTTCATTCTTTACGATTAGACCAAAATGAATATGATGACTTTGAGCGTAACCCAAACGCTCAATTCAATAATAAGATTACATTCAAAGGTATCAGGCAAGATTTAACACCAGAACTTGCCAAGTCTATACATGTAGAATTTCAAGACTTCTTACAAACAAAAATAAGAGATACAGCAGCATCACAAGATATTGCTGGCGAAAAAGAAAAACTCCGCAAGTTAAAGTCCAAACTTAATAAATTCCTAAAAGAAACAGATGTGGATTCAATATCCAATTATGTTGAATCTGCTATGGAGTTGAAAAGTGAATTTATTCCTGATGAATACTCTTCACTTTTAAATGAGCACGGAATAAAGAGAATTAACCAAAGAATTGAGTTATTAGGCAACTATATAGATAAGAAAAAAGAAATTGAAACAACAATGCCTAATAGAGCAGTTTCGGACAATACCAACAGAATAAAAGAGGTTTTCTTAACAATACCATCAACCAACAATTTACCAATAACGGAAGAATATACAAAACTAACCCAGAGAGCACTATATACATTCTATAAAGAGAACTTTCCAAATAATGAAATAATTCTTGCCGTTGAGCATTTAGATGAGACATCTAACCACTCGCACATATTCATTGACCTTGAAAACTCGAAAACAAAGAAATATGACTTTAACGAGCAAGAACAAGAGTTCGCTTTAAATTACTACGAAACTCATAAAGAAATACTTGGGCTTGAAAGACCTCCTGTTCTTGAAGACTTCAAAATACCTAATAGAACAGAAGAAAGACAGAGAAAACGATATATTGAAGAAAGACAATCTTGGAAGTCCAGCATATTACAAAAGGCATTTTATGAGCACTTTAATAAAATGGCATTGGAGTATGGATTAAAAGCCAAATTCCTACCTAAAAATGAAGAACAAAAATCAAGAATGCGAATTATTGAAGAGCAAGCAAAAAAACCAAAAAGCGAAAGGGCATTTAATTATTATACAAAACAAATTGATGATTTGATGAAGCAAATACAAGAAAGCAATATGGAGCTTGAACAGAAAAACGAGTTAATCGAAAACAAAGAAGCACTGATTGAAAAATATGAAAGCAAACAATCGGAATTGATAAATGCTCTTAATGAAAAGATTGAAGAGCAAAAAGCAAAAGATGCTGAAATCAAAAAGTCTAATCAGGTTTTGCAAGAGCAAAAAACCAAAATATCAAACAATAATGAAAGCATCTTAAATCTTAATAATGCAATATCCAGCAAGAGAATAGCAGTTAGTGAACTAAACAAAACACTAACCCAAAAAGATGCCGAATTAAAAACAGTCAAAGAAGATATCTCATCGGAACTTGCCAAACTTAAAAAAGCCGAAGAGAAAAATAAAAATGCTATGGCTGAAAATGAAAAGTTGAACAAAAGTAATAAAAGACTTCAACATATCAATGAAGCTATAAACAATAAGTTAAGCGTAAATATCGCAAAATTAGACAGCCGTATGGATAAGATGGTAAGAGATATAAGGATTGGTAATTCTAGCGAACTTGACTATAAAATAATGAAGGAAGAAATAATTGATACAGTAAAACACTATGGCAAAGAAATGAGGAAGGACTTTTTATTCCATTGGGAAGCCAATATGCAAGATAAAGGGCTTGATTTCAATAAAGTTAAACCAGACATTAAAGACAATATAAAACTATGGTGCAGCGATAAATTAACAAGCACCCAAGTAATAGAGTTTGATGCAGAAGAAAAAGCAGAAGCAGCAAAAGCAAGAAAGAGAAGAAGACCAAACGCCTACTAATTTGACTTTAAATATTAAAGTGATACCATAATTATAAGTGAACCCCAAATGTAGTTAGCATTTAGGGTTCGGCGTTGATACTGATAGCGGCAGTTTCAACTGGTGTATATAGTTATAACATATAATATTACCATTTCAAGATCCTGCCGACAAAACCTCATCATAATTATAAATTCAGTATTCACGCCTTGAACATGTAGGAAACCAAAAAGTGATTGTTTCGTGTTCAAGCGAAGAGAAATAAAACGGGGATACTGGAAATTTCTCAACCCGCCAGCCATATGAAAATATGTTAAACAGGGTTCCAGTTAGGTGCTGATATAGCCTATAAGTGTTTAAAGTTTAAACTGAATATCACAGATTTAAACCCTGAAAATCAGGCAAGCTAAACTTGTTTTTTAAGTCATAAAACAAGGAAGACCAGCTTTGCCTGAAGCTTGAAAAGCGAAAGGCAATGCTGGAATTTAAAAGAGCGAAAACCCCCTAGGGTTTTCAAGACACGTATACACACACGACACACACATACATACACGCATCACATCCCCCGCAAACCCATACCAACACACATACACCAAGCAATACCCTCTAAAACCTCCAAAAACTGCCCATAATCGAGCGATTAGCATTGGCTTGGTGCTTTGGGTATCAAAAACAAGAATACGCCTTAAAACGGCTTATTTTCGATTGGTGTGATGATGTTGATTTCTTGCCCTAAAAAATCGTAAACCTTGATTTTTCACGCCTTTAAAAAATGGCGTTTTTAGCGTGGTTTTTATTTCTGCTTACTAATATACGAAGAAAAATAAATCGCTCAATTTTGACCTATTTCCGTGAATGCACTAAAAAAGTGCATATCATTTTTTATATATTTTTATCTCAAATTTTTGATATTTCCATTTTCCCGACCTTCGAATTTTGGCTTAAAAACAGCAAAAATCGTTGTCAATAGGTAAATGAAAATATTTTTATCGTTCGACGAAAAACACTAAATAGCGTCCGACCTTAATTTTCTTTTTCCGCTCTTTTCCCATCAGAACAACCGAGCAATTGCTCGGTACGCTTTTGCTCTTTCTGGTCATTTTTCACGCTTGAACAAGTTCAACCGCTCAAAACAACCTTTTATTTTATTCCGAGTATCTGCCGCCCTTCGATTATGGCATTAGAAAACTCTAACCTATATTCTTCCCTAATCAAATTTCTTGGGACTTCATAGCCTACTATATTTTCTATTCGCAAGAGAATTTCAGACGCATCAACAAAAGACCCGCCCTTACAGAGATACAAGAAATAAGAAACCGCAATTTGCATTGCCGCTTCGTCTGCGTTCATTTTTGAAGCCCAAGAGGCTTCGATTAATTTGGAATACTTTACTGCACTCGGGAAGCCTTGGCTTTCATCAGGCTCAATTTTGAACTCTTTGCTTAACTTCAAGCCTATTAGTTCAATGTAATTTCTTTTTCTTCCATAAAACCACAACATCACTACTCCTTATTTATTCGATGTAGTGACTTGATACTATAGCGGCGTTATGCATTAAAGCCATAAGATTATGACGGCGGAACCTTTTACAGAGCATATCCAGCCATGCTCGCAGCCACGGTAGGGGTTCACCGAGCGATCGAAGCCGACATCCGGTGAGTTGTTGCGGGTGATGGCCGTCTTCGCCTTTTCCTTGCGCACCTCGGTGGCGCGGCTCGGCGGCGTTTCCTCCTGATACCAGCCGTCGTCCTGCTGCTCCGAACGGGTCGGTGCATAACGGTTGTGTGGGTTGCTGGCGGTACCACGGCCTCGTGGCGGCAGGCTGGCGGACATGAACGGGCTCCTGAGAGTACTGTATAAAAATACAGTTATCTGGCGCCCGGGCAAGTCCCTTCTGTCGCGGCGCCGCTCAGGCGGTCGCCGGTTGCGTCCCGTCCTTGCGCTGGGCGTAGCGCTGCGCCAGTACCGCGCAGACCATCAGCTGGATCTGGTGAAAGAGCATCAGTGGCAGGATCAGCACGCCGATGGCGCCGCCGGCGAACAGCACCTGTGCCATGGGCACGCCGGTGGCCAGGCTCTTCTTCGACCCGCAGAAGAGGATGGTGATGCGGTCCTCCAGGTTGAAGCCCAGCCACTTGCCGAGCAGGTGGGTCAGCAGCAGCGCCAGGGCCAGCAGCACGCAGCAGGCGACGACCACCGCCAGCAGCGTGACCAGTGGCACCTGCTGCCAGAGGCCGCCGATCACCGCGGCGCTGAAGGCGGTGTAGACCACCAGCAGGATCGAACTCTGGTCGACGTACTTCAGCCAGTTCTTGTTCTGCGTCACCCAGCCGCCGATCCAGCGTTGGGCGATCTGGCCGAGGATGAACGGCAGCAGCAGTTGCAGGCTGATCTTGCCGATGGCGTCGAGCGTCGAGCCGTTGTCGCCGTGCACGCCCATCAGCACGGCCACCAGCAGCGGCGTGATGAAGATGCCCAGCAGGCTGGAGGCCGCCGCACTGCAGATCGCCGCTGCGACATTGCCGCGTGCCAGGGAGGTGAAGGCGATGGCCGACTGCACCGTGGCTGGCAGCGCACAGAGGTAGAGCATGCCCATGAACAGCTCGGTGCCCAGCAGGGGCTCCAGGGCAGGGCGCAGCGCCAGCCCGAGCAGCGGGAAGAGGATGAAGGTGCAGGAAAACACCAGCAGGTGCAGGCGCCAGTGACCGGCACCGGCGACGATCGCCTGGCGTGATAGCTTGGCGCCGTGCATGAAGAACAACAGGGCGATGGCCAGGTTGGTGATCCATTCGAACGCGGTGGCGACCTGGCCGCTGGCGGGCAGTATCGTGGCGGCGAGTACCACGGCGAGCAGGGTCAGGGTGAAGTTGTCAGGCAGCAGACGGCGCAGGAACATGGCGAATCTCGGACTTGCGATACAGGAGGGTGTCAGACTATCGTCGTCGAAAATTTCCGGCTAACGCTAAAGAGCCAGCAAGTGTCGCTAAGCAGACATTCCGCTACCCTGCATCGCAGCCTGCCCGAGTTGCCCAGCCTGCCTCGGCCGCTCTATGGCCGGGTCGAGTCGCTGACCAACCGTGCGCTGACCTTCCGTCATACCCACCCCTGGGTGCAGCTGTCCTATGCCATCGCCGGGGTGCTCGAGGTGCAGACCGCTGGGGCCCGCTTCGTCGCCCCGCCGCAGCGCGCGGTGTGGGTGCCGGCAGGTGTCGAACATCAGGTTTTCAGCTCGCCTCGTACCGAGATGCGCAGCCTGTACATCGACGGTAGTGCCGTGCCCTGGGGGCCGCCCGACTGCCGTGTGCTAGCGGTCAGCCCGCTGCTGCGCGAGCTGATTCGTGGTTTCAGTGCACTGCCCGCGGAGTACGACGAGCAGGGCGCGCCGGGCCGGCTGGCCGCGGTGCTGCTGGACGAACTGCGCGCTGCCCCGGATGTCGCGCTGATGCTGCCGTTGCCGCAGGACACACGGCTGCGCGAGGTGTGTCAGGGGTTGGAGGATGCAACGCTGCGCCAACTGGGCCTGGGCGAATGGGGCGAGCGGCTGGGGGGTTCGGAGAAAACCTTGAGTCGCCTGTTCCTGCGCGAAACGGGCCTGAGCTTTCGTATGTGGCGCCAGCGCCAACGCCTGCTCAATGCGCTTACCCCGCTGGAGCAGGGCGAGCGTGTCACCGATGTGGCGCTGGCCTGCGGGTATGACTCGCTATCGGCCTTTATCGCCGCCTTTCGCCGCCAGTTTGGCGCAACTCCTGGAGAGTTCTTTCGCGGTTGATGAGGCGCTCGATCAGCAGGCTGAGGTGGCCGCCCGCATCGCTCGGACAGGCAATGCCGGGGTCATGGCGGCGTAACCCAGCATCGGCAGAGGCGGGAAACTCCGTTTGGTGGGTTACGCGGCGCGTGACCTTCCCCGTTGTTGGCGAGCGCGTGTCCGGCGCCGCTAACCCACCCTACGGCGCGAGGTACTACTCGCTGGGCTTCTTCAGCTTCGGGTTGGGGAAGAACTGCACCGCCTGTACATTCGGATCGGCCGCCTTGGGCTTCAGGCCGCTGACGTTGACCCGCGTGGGCAGTTCCCTGGGCACCGAGTTGCCACGGGCGTCGAGGGTGTCGGCGTAGCCGCACTTGACGCACTCGCGGTGCGGCACGCCGTCGACGTTCCACATCTTGATGCTGTCGGTCTCGCTGCACGCCGGGCACACGGCGCCGGCGATGAAGCGCTTCGGCGTGCTGTTCACAGGCGCATCGCTCATGCGGCCTCCTGGCTCAGGCCGAGGTGACGCAGCAGGGCGTCGATGCTCGGTTCGCGGCCACGGAAGTCGACGAACAGCACCATCGGCGCCTGCGAGCCGCCACGGGCGAGGATGGCCTCGCGGAAGGCGCTGCCGGTGGCGCTGTTGAACACGCCTTCTTCCTCGAACTTGGAGAAGGCATCGGCACTGAGCACTTCGGCCCACTTGTAGCTGTAGTAACCGGCTGCGTAGCCGCCGGCGAAGATGTGCGCGAAACCATTGGCGAAGCGGTTGTAGGCCGGCGGTCGCATCACCGAGACCTCGCTGCGCACGCCTTCGAGCACGTCCAGCACGCTGCGGCCGTCGCCGTGGGTGGCATGCAGCTCGAAGTCGAACAGGGAGAACTCCAGCTGGCGCACCATCATCAGCCCGGACTGGAAGTTCTTCGCCGCCAGCATCTTGTCCAGCATGGCCTGTGGCAGCGCTTCGCCGGTTTCATGGTGCCCGGAGATCAGCGCCAGGCCTTCCGGCTCCCAGCACCAGTTCTCCATGAACTGGCTGGGCAGCTCGACCGCATCCCAGGCCACGCCGTTGATGCCCGAGGCGCCGGCGTGCTCGACGCGGGTCAGCAGGTGGTGCAGGCCGTGGCCGAATTCGTGGAACAGGGTGGTGACTTCGTCGTGGGTCAGCAGCGCCGGCTTGCCGCCGACCGGCGGGGTGAAGTTGCACACCAGGTTGGCGACCGGGGCGATCAGCTTGCCGGAGGCATCACGCCGCTTGTCGCGGGCGCCATCCATCCACGCGCCGCCGCGCTTGTTGGCGCGGGCGTAGAGGTCGAAGAAGAAACGCCCGACGTGCTCGCCGTGTTCGCTGATCTCGAACAGGCGCACGTCCGGGTGCCAGGTGTCGAAGTCGTGCAGCTCGCGGATCTGGATGCCGTAGAGCTTCTGCACGATGGCGAACAGGCCGTTGAGCACCTTGTCCACCGGGAACCAGGCGCGCACTTCCTCCTGGGAGATGCTGTAGCGCTGCTGGCGCAGTTTCTCGCTGTAGTAGCCGACGTCCCAGCTTTGCAGGTCGCAGAGGCCCTGCTCGGCGGCGAAGGCCTTGAGCTCGGCCAGGTCCTGCTCGGCGAAGGGCTTGCTGCGCACCGCCAGGTCACGCAGGAAGCTCAGCACCTGATCGGTCGACTCCGCCATCTTGCTGGCCAGGCTCAGCTCGCTGTAGTGGGCGAAGCCGAGCAGGCGGGCCAGCTCCTGGCGCAGGTCGAGAATCTCGCTCATCAGCGGACCGTTGTCGTTCTGCCCGGCGTTCGGACCCTGGTCGGAGGCGCGGGTGCAGTAGGCGGCGTACACCTCTTCGCGCAGGGCGCGGTCGTCGGCGTAGGTCATCACGGCGTAGTAGCTGGGGAACTCCAGGGTGATCAGCCAGCCGTCCAGGCCCTTGGCCTGGGCTGCCTGCTGCATCTGCGCCTTGGCCGAATCGGTCAGGCCGACCAGCAGCGCTTCATCGGTCACCTGCTTGGTCCAGGCCTGGGTGGCGTCGAGCAGCTGGTTGGAGAACCTGCTGGTCAGCTCGGACAGGCGCATCTGGATTTCACCGTAGCGCTTCTGCTGTTCGGCCGGCAGGTCGATACCCGACAGGCGGAAGTCACGCAGGGCGTGCTCGAGAATGGTCGTCTGCGCCACGTCGAAAGTGGCCGCCTGCGGGCTCTGCGACAGCGCTTCGTAGGCCTGGAACAGCGGCTTGTTCTGGCCCATCTCGGTCCAGTATTCCGACAGTTTGGGCAGGCAGGCCTCGTAGGCGGCGCGCAGTTCCGGGCTGTTGCACACGGCATTGAGGTGGCTCACCGGGCTCCAGGCGCGGCCCAGGCGCGCACCCAGCTCGTCCAGTGCCAGGACCAGGCCGTCCCAGCTCGGATTGGCCTGCTGGCGCTCGAGCAGCTTGGCGATGGCGACGCGGCTGTCGGCCAGGATCTGCTCGACGGCAGGTTCGACGTGCTCGGGTTTGATCTGCGAGTAAGGCGGCAGGTCGAAGTCTTGCAGCAGGGGATTGTTCGCGGTCACGACGAGGCACCTGTAACGAAGGGAGATTGGGTTGAGAGCGTGGCAGCACAGCGAGGCGGCACGATAACAACCGACATGGGGGCCATATTAATTACAATCAAGCCTTCCCGCAGCCTTGGAGATTTCTATCATGGCGATTCGCAGTTACCAGCAATTCACTCCGCAGCTCGGTGAGCGGGTATTCGTCGATGCCAGCGCCGTGGTGCTGGGTGACGTCGAGATCGGTGACGACAGCTCGGTCTGGCCGATGACCGTGATCCGTGGCGACATGCACCAGATCCGCATCGGCGCGCGCACCAGCGTGCAGGATGGCAGCGTGCTGCACATCACCCATGCCGGGCCGTTCAATCCGGAGGGCTACCCGCTGATCATCGGCGACGAGGTCACCGTCGGGCACAAGGTCACCCTGCACGGCTGCACCCTGGGCAGCCGCATCCTGGTCGGCATGGGCAGCATCGTCATGGACGGCGCCGTGGTCGAGGACGAGGTGATCATCGGCGCCGGCTCCCTGGTGCCGCCGGGCAAGCGCCTGGAAAGCGGCTACCTGTACGTCGGCAGCCCGGTCAAGCAGGCGCGGCCGCTGACCGACAAGGAGCGCAACTTCTTCAGCTACACGGCAGGCAACTACGTGAAGCTCAAGGACCTGCATCTGGTCGAGGGCTACTAGCCGTGAGCGATGCCGAACTGCGCATTCGTCCTCTCGAGGCCGCCGATTTCGACCAGGTCTGGCCGATCATCCGCGATGTGGTGCAGGCGCAGGAAACCTATGCCTTCGATCCGGACATGGATCGCGAAACGGCCTGGAAAACCTGGGTCGAGCTGCCGCGTGCCACCTTCGTCGTCGAGCAGGACGGGCAGATCCTCGGCACCTACTACATCAAGGCCAACGCCGCCGGCCCCGGCGATCATGTGTGCAACTGCGGTTACATGACCGCTGCGGCAGCGCGCGGCAAGGGCGTGGCCAGCGCCATGTGCCGGCACTCGCTGCAGGTCGGCCGCGAGCTGGGCTTCAGCGCCATGCAGTTCAACAGCGTGGTGGCGAGCAACACGGTAGCCGTGGCGTTGTGGCAGAAGCTCGGCTTCGCCATCGTCGGCACCCTGCCCAAGGCCTACCGGCATGCGCGACTGGGGCTGGTGGACTGCCATGTGATGTTTCGCAGCCTGACCTGAGCCGCCCGCGCCGGGCGTGCCGGCAGCACAGTTCTGCATGCGGGCGCTTTTGTCCGCCATGCAGGGTGGCTAAGCTCGCCAGACCGAACAGGATGCCTGCACCGACAAGGATTGCAATGACTCAAACCAACCCCTTCGCGGCCGACCCGCTCGTTCCATCCGCTGCGCCCCGCCCGCTGCCGGCACTACCAGGGCATCTGGTGGTCGTGGCCCTGTCGATGAGCGTCATCGCCATTCTGCTGTCGATGATCGGCTGGTGGAGGAGCGATCTCGAGAACGATTTCAGCGTCTGGCTGAGCTACGTCGCCCCTTACTGGGTCAATCACCTGCTCATGGCTGGGCTGGGCGTCTACTGGCTGACGAGCGCATACCTGGAACGTCATCGCCTGGCCGGCTACCGGCAGCCGGCGCCACTGCTGGTGAGTTATGGCGTGGTTTACCTGCTGCTGTCCTGGGGGCTCGGTTTCGTCTCCGGCCAGCTGTACATGTGGCTGTACGAGCTACTGGACGATCAGTACAGCGGACGCCTGCTGACCAGCCTGGGCTGGTCGGTCATCGGCCTGCTGAGCTTTTGCCTGGAGGTGCTGGTGCCGCTCTGGCTGCTGCTGCAGCTGTTCCGGCGCAGCGCCGAGGTGACCGATGGCGACCTGCAGATGGCCGGTACGTCGCTGGCCTGGTGTTTCGCGCTGGCCATCATGGTGGGGTACCTGCAGGTGATGGGTCTGGCGCTCGAGCTGATGGACGGTGCGTTCTACGGGTTCGAGCTGGAGAGCTGGGCCGGCGTGATCAATCTGCTCCATGGCGGCGTTTACATGCTGGTGGCGTTCTTCGCCGCGCGCTCGGCGTTGCCGGAGCAGGTCCGTGGTTTCAGGGGCGGGCGGCTGGCGCTGGCGGCGCTGATCACGCTGTCGCTATGGATTGCCGGCGCGCTGCTGTGCGCGATCATCATGCTGGTGTTGCTGCTGGTGGTGGGTGTCTCCGACCTGCTGTTACTGCTGCTCTTTGGCCTTGTGCAACTGGCGCTGCTCTGGCCGTTCAGCCGCCTCGGGCTGCGCTGGGGCTATCGGGCGCAACCTGTACAGGGGTGAACTGTCGGGGGGCACGCGAGTATCCTTCCCGGCTTTCCGCTTTCCCAGAGGTGCTCGTCATGCATCATTCCACCGTTCTTTTCGACCTCGACGGCACGCTCACCGATCCACGCGAGGGCATTACCCGTTCGGTGCAGTTCGCGCTGGCCAAGCTGGGCATCGACGAGCCGGATCTGGCCGCCCTGGAGCACTTCATCGGCCCACCATTGTTGCAGTGCTTCATGGCCAGCTACGGGCTGGACGAAGCCACCGCCTGGCAGGCGGTGAACCATTATCGCGAGCGCTTCAAGGTCACCGGGCTGTATGAGAACCGGATGTTCGCAGGTGTACCGAGCCTGCTCGACGCGCTGCAGGCGCAGGGGCGCACGCTGTACATCGCCACCAGCAAACCCACTGTTTTCGCCGAGGAGATCGCCCGGCACTTCGGTTTCGACCGCTACTTCAAGCGCATCTATGGCAGCGAGCTGGATGGTACGCGCACCAACAAGGTGGAGCTGCTGGCGCATCTGCTGGAGTCGGAAAACCTGGCGCCGGGCTCGGCGCTGATGATCGGTGACCGCAAGCACGACCTGATCGGCGCACGCAGCAACGGCGTGCAGGCGGTGGCGGTGGGTTACGGTTTCGGCAGCCGTGAGGAGTTGCTGGGTGAGGCGCCGGCGTTCCATTTCGAGACGCTGGAGGCGCTGCATGGAGCCTTCATGGGCAACGCCCCCGTGGTGGCTCAGTCGTTGCGCTGATAGATGATCTTTCTGGTGCCGCCGTCGCAGCTGCCCACCACCATGCTCTGATCCTGGACCTCGTCGTTGGCAACGATTTCCAGGGTGTAGCTGGGCACGTTGTTGGCCTGAATCTTCACTTCGATTTCCTGCTTGAGTTCCTCGCAGGGTTTGGGCGCCGCCAGCGCGCCACCTGCAAGCATCAGCAGGGCCAGGGCAGGGATCATCCGTTGCATCGCGCGTCTCTCCAGGGTTGTGGGTGACCTGTGAGGTTGGACTGGCAGATTGCCCGGCAGTTCTAGTCGTCACCCTGCAGGGTGGTCAGTTGCGCATGGCGTTGTTCGGCGGGCAACTGGCCCAGAGCAGCGACGGCGGTGTAGAAGGCCGGCCAGTCGCGGCCTTCGCGGGCAAACAGCGCGGCGAAGGCGGGCACCCATTGGTCGTACAGGCCAAAGGGCAGCAGCTTGGCGTTGTTCAACGGGGCGTCGATCCAGGCGTCATAGCGGCCCTGGCCACCCCACTCGCGCTGGCGCAACCTGTGGTAGTCGTGGCGCAGGCGGGCGAATTCGGTCTGTTTTGCGCTGCGCATGGCCGCTGCCGGCAAGTCGCGGGCGTAGAGCAGGCGCAGGCGTTCGCGGCTGGCCAGGACCAGTTCGACGAACTGCTGGCGCTGATGGTCGTCGCTGGCGGGGGGCGTCTCCCCACGGGATGCGTGCCACTGGCGCAGGCCCTCGCGCTCGACGAAGGTGGCGAAGGACTCGTTGAAGGCGGTATCGCCCGGCAGGTAGAACTGCTGGTGCGCCAGCTCGTGAAAGATCACCGCGACCAGGCGCTCGTCGTCCCAGCGCAGCATGCTGTTGAGCAGCGGGTCATCGAACCAGCCCAGGGTGGAGTAGGCCTCGACGCCGCCTATGTAGGTGTCCAGCCCCTGCTGGCGCAGCAGCGCGGCGGCGCCACGGGCGCGACCCTGCTGGTAGTAGCCGCGATAGGCGACGCAGCCGGCGATGGGGAAGCAGTGCAGCTCCGGGTCGAGGGAGAACTCGGGCGTGGCGAACACGTTCCATACCACGAAGGGGCGCTTGAGGTCGGCGTAGAGCCGGTAGCTGCGGTTGTCCGGCAGGCGCAGACTGGCGCTGGCGAAGTCCCTCGCCTGCTGTGACAGCGCCAGGCGCCTGGCCAGATCGGGTGTGGTCTGCGGGTCCTGCAGCAGTCGCTCGACGGGCTCTCGAGCCTGCAGCAACTGCCACTGGCCCTGGCCGAGATGGGCGTAATAGTCCAGGGTCGAGCAACCGCCGAGCAGCAGCGCGAGCAGCGGAACCGCGAGGCGGCGCAGAATGTCGATGGAGAAGGTGTCGGGCATGCGCTCACGCTAGCCGATCCGGATGGTCGGTGCCTAGGCTCTGGATGAAAAGCGCCGCGACAGATGGCTCTACTATTTCCCCGGGACCGGCCCGCGCACGCTAGGCTGGTGCCCGAACCCAAGATGGAGGTCGACATGCGCGCCCTGCTGGCTGTTCCCGTTCTGCTGACACTCGGAGCCTGTGCTTCGCCGTTGCCCAAGCCCGATCCCCAGCAGGCCTGGGTCGAGCTGTACGCCACCGCCGATACGCTGTTGATGGCCGACCGCCTGGACGGCGAGCGCTGGCCGGACGGTCGTTACTTCCAGGTCACGCCCGGCAAGCACGAGTTGGAAACGCGCTTTCAGTTCGAGGTGCGTAGCGGCACGCTTGGCATGCAGAGCGAGCCGTTGCGCATGACCTGCGAGATTCGTCTGCGCTATGACGGTTTCGCGCCGGGCCAGCGCTACCGTGTCGAAGCCAGGCCGCTGCTGATGAAGGCGCAGGCCTGGCTGTACGACGATCAGCGCAACGTGCTGGCGCGAGGCGAGGTGCTGCGCTGCGGCACGGGGATCTAGTCGCAAGCGGCTGGCTCAGTCCTCCAGCACCGCTTCCAGCGTGATCTTGGCGTTGAGCACCTTGGACACCGGGCAGCCGCTCTTGGCGGTCGCCACGGCCTGTTCGAACGCAGCGCGGTCGGCGCCGGGGATTTTCGCCCGCAGCGACAGGTGCACGGCGCTGATCTCGAAACCGCCATCGACCTTGTCCAGCGTCACTTCTGCCTGGGTATCGATGCTCTGTGCGGTCATCCCGGCGTCCCCCAGCTCCTTGGACAGCGCCATGGAGAAGCAGCCGGCGTGGGCCGCGCCGATCAGTTCCTCGGGGTTGGTGCCGGGCTGGTCGGCGAAGCGGGTGTTGAAGCCGTAGGGCGAATCCCTGAGGGCGCCGCTCTGGGTGGAAAGGGTGCCCGTGCCGTCCTTGATGCCGCCCTGCCAGTGGGCCGATGCAGTCTTTTTCATGTGCGCTCTCCCATTGCCTGCAAGAGGCCGCCGGTCTGGCGGCCTTCCTGCATTCAGAGGGCGTGCATGCGCACAAGTTCGAACTCAGTCGCGTTGCAACTGCGCGAGTATGTCGAAGGCATGCAGGCGATCGGCGAAGTCGTACATGTCGCAGGTGAAGATCAGCTCGTCCGCCTCGGTCTGCTCCAGTAGCTGCTCCAGGCGCTGGCGCACCGTGTCCGGACCGCCGATGGCGGCCAGGCCGAGGAATTCACCGACGGCCTGGCGTTCGTGCGGCAGCCAGAGGCCCTCCATGCTGGCGACCGGCTGGCGCTGCACCAGGCTCTGGCCACGGACCAGGGCGAGGATGCGCTGGTAGGCGGAGGTCGCCAGGTACTGCGCCTGTTCGTCGCTGCCGGCGGCCAGCAGCGGCACGCCGAGCATCACGTAGGGCTTGTCCAGCACCGCCGAAGGGCGAAAGTGGTTGCGGTAGATCCGGATCGCTTCATGCAGGTAGCGTGGTGCGAAATGCGAGGCGAAGGCGTAGGGCAGGCCCTTCATCCCGGCCAGCTGCGCGCTGAACAGGCTGGAGCCCAGCAGCCAGATCGGCACCTCGGTGCCGCTCCCGGGCATGGCGATCACTCGCTGCCCTTCCTCGCGCGGGCCCAGGTAGGCCTGCAGCTCCTCGACATCCCTGGGGAAGTCTTCCGCGCTGCCATCGCGGCTGCGGCACAGCGCATGGGCGGTGTACTGGTCGGCGCCGGGCGCGCGGCCCAGGCCCAGATCGATACGGCCGGGGTAGAGCGTGGCCAGGGTGCCGAACTGTTCGGCGATCACCAGTGGCGCATGGTTGGGCAGCATCACGCCGCCTGCGCCCAGGCGAATGCGCGACGTGCCGGCGGCCAGGTAGCCGATCAGTACCGCCGTGGCGGAACTGGCGATGCCGTCCATGTTGTGGTGCTCGGCGACCCAGAAGCGTTCGAAGCCGAGACGTTCGACATGCCGGGCCAGGGCCAGCGAGTTGTGCAGGGCCTGGGCAGCGTCGCCGTCGTCACGAATCGGCGCCAGGTCCAGGGTGGAGAGCTTGATCGAGGCCAAGCGGCTCATGGGGAGTCTCCTCAATGCGTGGCCGGCTACTCTAACCCCTCGGCTTGCGGGGGCGCACGCCACGCGGGGGCATAGTCATCATCGACGTGGCTGATGCGCAGCGGGGCGTTACCTCACCCGGCGCCGTAGCGGGCGCGATACTCGCCCGGCGTCAGGCCGGTCCACTGACGAAAGGCGCGGAAGAACACGCTGGGCTCGGAGTAGCCGAGCAGCCAGGCGATTTCCGTCGCGGGCAGGCGCCCGTCACGCAGGTGCTGCTCGGCCAGTTGCCGGCGGGTGTCGGCGAGCAGTTGCTGGTAGCTGCAGCCTTCGTCGGCCAGGCGGCGTTGCAGGGTGCGCTCGCTGAGAGCCAGCGCCCGTGCCAGTTCGGCGCGGTCCGGCTCGCCGTGGGCCAGCTGTTCGCCCAGCAGTCCGATCACGCGGGCGCTCAGGCTGGCGCTGGGCAGGCGGGCGAGCAAGGCTTCGGCATGCTGGCGCAGCAGCTGCTGCAGTGGCGGGTTGGCCTGGATCAGCGGCAGCTGGCACAGGTCGCGCGGCAGGACGATGGCGTAGTCGTCGCAGGCGAAGTGCAGCGGACAGTCGAACACATCGTCGTAGGGCGCGAGGTCGTCCGGCTGCGGATGACGAAAACGCACTTCGAGCAGGCGAAAGCCGTCCAGCAGCGGCAGGGTGGTCTGTACCCAGCAGGCCATCATCGCCAGCACGCGGATGCGGGTCGCCGGGTGCTGGGGGTAAAGCGGGCGATAGAGCAGCGAGAGCGTGTCGTCCTGCTCCTCGACCTGCAGCTCGCCACCCTCGCCACCGAGGCGCTGGTAGCGCAGCGCGGCGGTCAGCGCATCGCCCAGCGTCGCGCTGCTTTGCAGCAGGTAGCTGAGGACGCTGAAGGGGCCGGGCGTCAGGTTGCGTCCCAGCAGCAGCCCCGGCTCCGGGTGTTGCAGGCGCCTGTCCAGTTCGAGCCACAGCGCTTGCTGGGCGGCGAAGGGAATGCGCGCATCGGGGTCGACGAGCTGCTCGTCGTGCAGTGCGCAGGCGTCCAGCAGGGGCTGGCGCTCGAGGCCGAGGCGCGTGGCGGCGTGCAGGATCGCCTGGGTCAGGCTGGCGCTGACCGAGGCCTGCGTGGGGGGGTTGGACGGGTTCGACATCCGTCGATTCTGCCCAATGCCGGCAGTGGGCGATAGCCCGGCTTCACACACGCCGTTACCAGCGATTGTTCGACAGCGCGTGCATATTCGCCGCGAGCGGTTAGACTTCCCACCCGGACGTCGCTCACAAGGCGCGCTCGCTCAAAACAACAGAGAAAAAAGGAGATATCCCATGAAAGGCAAATCCTTGGCATGGGTCCTGTCCGCCGCGCTCGCGGGTACTGCCCTGAGTGGCATGGCACAGGCCGAAGAGAAATTCGTCACCATCGGCACCGGCGGCCAGACCGGCGTCTATTACGTGGCCGGTCAGTCCATCTGCCGCTTCCTCAACCGTGGCTCGGCTGAGCACGGCATCAAGTGCAACGCGCCGGCCAGTGGCGGCGGTGTCGCCAACGTCAACGGCATTCGCAGCGGCGAATTCAACTTCGGCATCATGCAGTCCGACCACCAGTACAAGGCGCTCAACGGCCTTGCACCGTTCGAAGCCGAAGGGGCGATGAGCGATATCCGCGCCGTCTTCTCCCTGCAGAGCGAAGTGTTCACCATCCTCGCCCGTCGCGACGCCAACATCAAAGGCTTCGATGACCTCAAGGGCAAGCGCGTCAACGTCGGCAACCCGGGTTCCGGTCAGCGCGACACCCTGGAAGAGATCCTCGCCGTCAAAGGCTGGGACCGCTCCGCCTTCGCCCTGGCTGCCGAGCTGAAGCCGGCCGAGCAGGCCAGCGCCCTGGGTGACAACAACATCGACGCCATGACCTACTTCGTCGGTCATCCCAACGGCGCGATCCAGGAAGCCACCACCACCACCGACGCCGTTCTGGTTCCGGTGACCGGCCCCGAGATCGACAAGCTGCTGGCCGAGAAGACCTACTACACCAAGGCCGAGATTCCGGGTGGCCTGTACAAGGGCAACGATCAGGCGACTCAGTCCATCGGCGGCAAGGCCGTGCTGTCCACCAGCGCCAAGGCCGACCCGGAAGTGGTCTACCAGCTGGTCAAGTCGGTGTTCGACAACATCGATCGCTTCAAGCGCCTGCATCCGGCATTTGCCGACCTGAAGGAAACCGACATGATCAAGGTCGGTCTGACTGCCCCGCTGCACGAGGGCGCCGCACGCTACTACAAGGAGCGTGGCTGGCTGTAAGCCTGCCTGGCGGCTAACGAAAACCGCGGCCTCGGCCGCGGTTTTTCGTTTTCCGGCGCCTGGTTCAGCCCTGTGCGGCAAGCAGGTCGGTCGCCAGACTCTGCAGGCGCGTCAGCAGTGCCTGCTGCGCGGCCGAGGGTGTTTCGTCGACACGCCGCAGCAGGTACAGCGTCACCGGGATGTTGGGCTCCAGCGGGCGGGCCTGGACATCGCCCAGGTTGCCGGACAGTGCGGTGAAGGGGTCGACCAGCGCCAGCCCCTGTCCCGCCGCCACCAGCATGCGGGCCAGCTGGTAGGTCTGCACCGAGATATCGATGCGCGCGGGCGGCTGCAGCTCCTCGATGTGTCCGCGCAACAGACCGCCCAGCGCGTCTCGCGTGTCCAGTCCGATCAGGCTCAGGCCGGCCATGTCCTGCAGGCGTATCGATGTCGAGCAGGCCGCCTCGCTCCACCAGCCCGGCGGCGCGATGGCCATCATCCGGCCCTGCGTCAGGACCTCCGTATGCAGATCCGGGTGCTCGACGCGTTGCAGCGTCAGGCCGAGGTCGGCTTCGCGCAGCAACAGGGCCTGGACGATTTCACTGGTGTGCTGGGTCGCGAGATCGCAGCGGGTCTGTGGATACTCGGCGCGCCAGCCGCACACCACATCGGGCAGCAGGGTCTGCGCCAGGGTGGGCGTGCAGACGAGGCGCAGCGCCCGTTCTTCTCCACGGCGCAGGCTGGCCGATAGCCGCCGCAGGTCCTGCAGCTCGGCAGACAGCCGCTCGGTCTGCTGCTGCAGTATCCGCGCTTCCGCGGTGGGCAGCAGCTTGCCGCGCACGCGGCTGAAGAGTGCGAACCCCAGCTGCTGCTCCGCATGCTGGAGAATCTTGCTGGCGGCCGGCTGCGAGATGTGCAGCAGCTCGGCGGCAGCCGTGAGGCTGCCGGTCTGCAAGACCGCCTGAAACAGCTCGATATGACGTAGGCGCATGATCCGTTCGTGCTCCAGCGAGACCGGCTTGAGCATAACCTGGGGTTATGGGCTGCCACTATCTTTTCATTGGTCGCCCGCGCCAGGCATCCATACCCTGAATTCCATTCAGATGCGGGAGATGGATGATGCGGGTCGCGGTTATCGGTGGTGGCGTGATAGGCCTGACCACCGCCTATGCGCTGGTGCGCCAGGGCTATCGGGTCGATTTGATCGAGCAGCGCGATGAAGTGGCGCTGGAGACCAGCTTCGCCAATGGCGGTCAGCTCAGCTATCGCTATGTTGCGCCGCTGGCCGATGCCGGGGTGCCGCTGCAGGCGTTGTCGTGGATGCTTCAGGGTAATGCCCCCTTGCGCTTCCGGCCCAGCCTGAACCCCCGTCAGTGGCACTGGTGCCTGCGTTTCCTGCTGGCATGCCGGCGCTCGGTGAACCAGCGCAATGCCGAACACCTCCTGCGCCTGGCGCTGTACAGCCAGTCGGTGCTGCAGGAGTGGCGTGAGCATGAGCTGCTGGACGACTTTTCCTGGCGCGCCAACGGCAAGCTGGTGATCTACCGCAACGCGTCGAGTCTGCACAAGGCGCAGGCCGGGGTCGACCCGGTCCATCAGCGTCTGCTCGGTGCGGAGCAGTGCATCGAGCTGGAACCTGCCCTGGCGGCGCTGGCCGGACGCTTCAAGGGTGGCATCTTCGCCGCCGGCGACGAGGTCGGTGACTGTCATCAGTTCTGTCGCCAGCTGCTGCGCAAGCTGCGCGGCCATCCGACGTTCCGCCTGCATACCGGGCAACGCGTCAGCGGGCTGCCGCTGGAGCGCGGCAGGGTCCGGGCCGTGGCGCTGGCGGGCAAGGAACTGGCGGTCGATCAGGTGGTGGTGGCTGCGGGCATCGGCAGTGTCGAGCTGCTTCGCCCGCTGGGACTGCGCCTGCCGATCTATCCACTGAAGGGCTACAGCCTCACCCTGCCGTTGGCCGACCGCGCTGCGGGACCGGAGACCAACGTCACCGACTACGACAACAAGGTGGTCTACGCCCGTCTCGGTCAGCGCCTGCGGGTCGCGGCGATGGTCGATATCGGCAGTTGGGACGCCAGCCCGGATCCGGGGCGGCTGGCCGCGTTGCAGCGCTTGGCCCAGGCCAGCTTCCCCGCTGCGGGAGACTATGCCGCCGCCGAGACCTGGGCGGGCATGCGTCCGGCGACGCCGGAGGGTACGCCGCTGCTGGGCGCCAGTGGTATCGACAACCTCTGGCTGAACGTCGGCCATGGCAGCCTGGGCTTCACCCTGGCCTGCGGCAGCGCCGAGGCCGTGACCCAGCTGATAGGCCGGCAGCGCCCGGCGATCTCTCTCGAGGGGATGAAGCTGGCCTCCTGAGAATCCCTGAACAACCCCATGACCCCGTAGGAGTTTGCCATGTCCGTGCAACGCATCCAGACCAATGCGCGCCTTTCCGGCGCGACGATTTTCGCCGACCTGGTGTTTCTTTCCGGTCAGGTGCCGACCGATCGCAGCCAGGATGTCGCGGGCCAGACGGCCCAGGTGCTGGACAAGATCGATGCCCTGCTGGCCGAGGCCGGCTCGGATCGCAGCCTGCTGCTCAGTGCGCAGATCTGGCTGAAAGACATCGAGAAGGACTTTGCCGCCATGAACGAGGTCTGGAGCCGCTGGCTGCCGGCCGGCTGCGCGCCGGCGCGTGCTACGGTCGAGGCGCGTCTGGCCTCCGCCGACGTACTGGTCGAGATCATGCTGACAGCGGTGCGCAAGCCCGCGTAACTGCCGCATTGGTTCCATCGATGGCGCCGGCGCTGCCGGCCCGTCTGCCGTTCGAAAAACAAAAACACGAGGACGTTGATATGCAGCAACATCGAATCATGGGTCTGTTGGCGTGCGTGCTGGGCAGCAGTCTGCTGGCCAGTCCCCTGGTCGCCGAAGAGCGCTACGTGACCATCGGCACGGGCGGGCAGACCGGGGTCTACTACACCGCGGGTCAGTCGATCTGCCGTTTCCTCAACCGCAGCGGTGCCGAGCACGGCATCAAGTGCAATGCACCATCCTCCGCGGGCAGCGTCAGCAACATCGCCTCGATCAAGAGCGGTGACTATGACTTCGGCTTCATTCAGTCCGATCACCAGAACAAGGCGCTGACAGGCCAGGCGCCGTTCGACAAGGACGGCGCGGTCGCGGACCTGCGCGTGGTGTTCTCGCTGCAGAGCGAGATCCTCACCGTGGTCGCCCGTGCCGACAGCGGCATCCAGAGCTTCGCGGACCTCAAGGGCAAGCGGGTGAACATCGGCGTGCCCGGCTCGGGCAGCCGCGACACCTTCGATGAGGTGATGCAGGCCAATGGCTGGGGCAAGTCCGACTTCGCGCTCGCGGCCGAGCTGAAACCGGCAGAGATGGCGGCTGCCCTGGGGGACAACAACCTGGATGCCATCACCTATGTGGTCGGCCATCCGAGCGGCGCCATTCAGGAGGCAATGGCCACGGTCGATGCGCGGCTGATTCCGGTCACCGGTCCGGGAGTCGACAAGCTCCTGGCCGAGGCCAGCTACTTCACCCGGGCGGACATTCCTGCCGGCCTCTACCCCGGCGTCAACGAGGCCATTGCGTCCATCGGCGGCAAGGCCGTGCTGGCGACGTCGGCAAAGACCGATCCCGAGGTCGTCTATCAGCTGGTCAAGTCGGTATTCGACAACCTCGAGCGCTTCAAGCGCCTGCACCCGGCCTTCGCCGATCTGCGTGCCGAGGACATGATCAGCGCGGGTCTGACGGCACCGATGCATGAGGGCGCACTGCGTTTCTACAAGGAGAAAGGCTGGCTTTAGGTCGGGTGGAGAGAACCTGGCAGAGCTCTAAACTCTTCGATAACGGGCGCAGTTGAGTTTGTATAGGTAAACTGCGTGCCTAGAGACCCGTTCACAGGGTCGAAAAACCGAGCCCCTCCGTCAACGAGGGGCTCGCCGTTTTATCAGAATGACAACGTAGGTGTACCTCCCTATGGCCGAAAAACAACTCTCCACCGAGGAACTGATCGCCCAGGACGTCGGCGCGCGTTTGCCCGTCGGCCCGATGGCCCAGGTGATCACGGGCCTGGCGCTGCTCTGGTCGCTGTTCCAGTTGTGGATCGCCTCACCCCTGCCGTTCATCTTCGGTTTCGGTGTGCTCAACGACACCCAGACCCGCGCCATTCACCTGGCCTTCGCGTTGCTGCTGGCGTTTCTCGCCTACCCGGCGTTCAGAACCTCGCCACGTGATCGCGTGCCGCTGCTGGATATCGCCCTCGGTCTGGTCGCCGCCGCCAGCGCCGCCTACCTGTTCATCTTCTATCAGCAGCTGGCCCTGCGCCCCGGCAGCCTGACCACGGGCGACCTGGTCACCGCCTGCATCGGCATCCCGCTGCTGCTGGAGGCGACCCGCCGCGCGCTGGGCCCACCCCTGGCGATCATCGCCCTGGTGTTCCTCGTCTACAGCGTGGCCGGTCCCTGGATGCCGGGGCTGCTGGCGCACCGTGGAGTGAGCTTCCATGCCCTGGCCAACCACCAGTGGATCACCACCGAAGGCGTGTTCGGTATCGCGCTGGGTGTGTCGACCAGCTTCGTCTTCCTCTTCGTGCTGTTCGGCGCGCTGCTGGAACGCGCAGGGGCGGGGCACTACTTCATCCAGCTGGCGTTCAGCCTGCTCGGTCACTTCCGCGGTGGTCCGGCCAAGGCTGCGGTGCTGGCGTCCGGCCTGACCGGGATGATCTCCGGCTCGTCGATCGCCAACGTGGTCACCACCGGCACCTTCACCATCCCGATGATGAAGCGCACCGGCTTTTCCTCGGAGAAGGCCGGCGCGGTCGAGGTGGCGTCGTCGGTCAACGGCCAGATCATGCCGCCGGTGATGGGCGCGGCGGCCTTCCTGATGGTCGAGTACATCGGCATGCCCTATGTCGAGATCATCAAGCATGCCTTCCTGCCGGCCGCGATTTCCTATATCGCGCTGCTCTATATCGTGCACCTGGAGTCGCTCAAGCTCGGCCTGCAGCCCATCGGTGGGCATCAGCCCAAGCCGTGGCTGCGCCGTCTGACCGGTTTCGCCTTCGGTGCGGCGCTGATCAGCGGCCTGTCGCTGGCCGTCTACTACGGACTCGGCTGGCTCAAGCCGGCGCTGGGCGAGTACGCCCTGCCGGTGATCGGCGTCTTGCTGGCGGTGGTCTACCTGGCCCTGCTGAAAGTCGCCGCCAGCGTGCCGGTGCTGCCGGCCGAAGACCCCAACGCGCCGCTGGAAGAGCTGCCGCAGACCCGTGCGGTGCTGCTGTCCGGCCTGCACTTCCTGCTGCCGGTGGTGGTGCTGGTCTGGTGCCTGATGATCGAGCGCCTGTCACCCGGCCTGTCGGCCTTCTGGGGCAGCGTGATGCTGATCATCATCCTGCTCACCCAGCGTCCGCTGCTGAGCTGGATGCGCCACGATGGCAGCCATGACCACGGCACCTTCGTCGACGGCGTGGTCGATCTGCGCGAAGGCCTGATCGCCGGTGCGCGCAACATGATCGGTATCGGCATCGCGACCGCTGCCGCCGGCATCATCGTCGGCGCGGTCTCGCAGACCGGCGTGGGCCTGGTGCTGGCCGATCTGGTCGAACTGCTGTCGATGGGCAACCTGCTGCTGATGCTGATGCTGGTGGCGGTGTTCAGCCTGATCCTCGGCATGGGCCTGCCAACCACGGCCAACTACATCGTGGTGTCCAGCCTGCTGGCGCCGGTGGTGGTGGCGCTGGGGCAGCAGAACGGTCTGATCGTGCCGCTGATCGCGGTGCATCTGTTCGTCTTCTACTTCGGCATCATGGCCGACGTGACCCCGCCGGTGGGGCTGGCCTCGTTCGCCGCGGCGGCGGTGTCCAAGGGCGACCCGATCAAGACCGGTCTGGTGGCGTTCTTCTACAGCCTGCGGACCGCCGCCTTGCCGTTCCTGTTCATCTTCAACACCGACCTGTTGCTGATCGACGTGGACTTCTGGCACGGCGTGCTGATCTTCATCGTCGCGACCATCGCCATGCTGATCTTCGCCGCCGGCACCCAGGGCTTCTTCCTGGTGCGCAGCCGCTGGTACGAGAGCGTGCTGCTGCTGGTGGTCGCCTTCAGCCTGTTCCGCCCCGGCTTCTGGATGGACATGGTCCACGACCCGTATCAGGACATCCCGCCGGCGCAGTTGGCCCAGGCGCTCGATGGCGTCGAGGATGGCAGCTCGCTGCGCCTGCGTATCCGTGGTGAGGATGCCGTTGGCGATCCCCGCGAGTTCAGCCTGCTGCTGCCGGTACCGGACGGTGCCACGGGTGAGGAACGCCTGCAGAAGCTGGGCCTGAACCTCTACGAGGAGGACGGCAAGGTGCTGGTCGACAGCGTCGCCTTCGGCAGCATGGCGGCCGATGCCGGCCTGGAATTCGATCAGCAGATCCTCAAGGTGCGTGCGCCGACCGACCGCTGGGTCAAGGAGCTGATGTGGATTCCGGCCTTCGTGCTGTTCGGCCTGATCGTGCTCCTGCAGCGTCGTCGCCAGGTGCCGCAGGCGGCGTAACCGGCTCGACCCGACCACGACAAGGCAGCTTCGGCTGCCTTGTTCGTTTATGGTCGATGGCCAGGTTGATAGACTCGCCGGCCTGACCATTCGGACAACAAGGATTCAGCCCGTCATGTCGACGCCGCGCGTGCATTACCCCTGGTACAAGAAGGAGGACACCGACGCCTTCTTCGCGCTGTTCCAGAACAACATCGCCAACTTCGTGATCATCGCCATCAGCATGCTGGGCATGGGCTTTCCCGCCGAGATCGTGTTTGGCCAGGTGTTGCCGGGCGCGGCCGTGGCGGTGATGGCGGGTAATTTCTACTACGCCTGGAGCGCGGCGCGGCTGGCGCGCAAGGAAAACCGCGCGGATGTCACCGCGCTGTCCTACGGCATCAGCACGCCGGTGATGTTCGTCTTTCTGTTCGGCGTGCTGCTGCCGGCGAAGAACCTCACCGGCGATGCCGAGCTGGCCTGGAAGGTGGCCGTGGCCGCCTGCTTCATCAGCGGTGCCATCGAGGCGGCGATCAGCCTGATCGGCAACTGGGTCCAGCGTTCCTTGCCGCGCGCCGCCATGCTCGGCGCCGTGGCCGGTGTTGCGCTGACGTTCATCGCCGGTGAAATGCTGTTCAAGACCCTGGAAATCCCCATGATCGGCCTGCTGGTGCTGGCCATCATGATCGTCGGCCTGGTGGCGCGGGTGAGCATGCCGTTCCGTCTGCCTGCCTCGCTGTTCGCCATCATCGTCGGCACGGCGCTGGCCTACCTGGTCGGCGCGGCGGACAGCGGCAAGTTCGCCGATGCCTTCACCCACCTGGGCTTCTACCCGCTGTTGCCCAACCTGGCCTGGTACGAAGGCCTGGGGCTGCTGTTCACCAGCCTGCTGGCGCTGATCACGGTGATCCTGCCGATCACCCTGTACAACGCCATCGAAACCATGAACAACGTCGAGGCCATGAGCGCTGCGGGTGATACCTACAGCGTGCGCGAATGCCAGGCGGTGGATGGCGTCGGCACCCTGCTGGGCGCGCTGTTTGGCGGTGTGTTCCCGACCACCGTGTACATCGCCACCGTCGGCTCGAAATGGATGGGCGCCGGGCGAGGCTACAGCCTGCTCAATGGCGCGGTGTACGGTCTGGCGACCATGTTCGGCCTGATCGCCTTCATCGCTGCGCTGATTCCGGTCTCGGTGGTGGCGCCGATCCTGGTGTTCGTCGGCATGTCGATGATCGCCACGGCGTTCCACAGCAACCAGGCGCGCTACTACCCGGCGGTGGCGCTGGCGATGCTGCCGTACTTCGCCAACTACCTGATGACCCGCTTCAACCGCGGCGCGCCCGAGGTGGTCGAGGGCATTTCCAGCGCCATCGGCGCGCTGGGGCAGGGCGCCATGTTCAGCGCCATCCTGCTCGGCGCCATGTGCGTCACGGTGATCGACCGGCAGTTCCGCCAGGCCACCGTCTTCGCCCTGGTGGCCGCCGGCATGGCCTTCGTCGGTCTGATGCATGCGCCGAAGCTGGCCTGGTACGCCGCACCGGACTTCGTCCACGGCTACCTGCTGATGGCGCTGTTCTTCGCCTGGTACGCCTGGCGCGGGGTGGCACCGTCAGCCCCGGCGCAGGCGCCCGGCGCGGACTGAGTCACTCGCCACCATCGGCCTGCAGGGCACCGGTGTCCCGGCTTTCCAGCACCACGTAGGCGCTGGCGCAGAACAGCGAGTTGAGTCGCTTCATGTCGGCGATCAGCTCCAGGTGCAGCGAGCTGGTCTCGATGCTCTGCACCACCTGGCGTTGCAGCCGGCCGATGTGCGCGTGCGCCAGGCGCCGTTCCTGCGCGCGGAAACGGCGCTTCTCGCGCAGCAGCTGGCTGGCGCTGGCCTGGTCGGCACTGAGAAAGACGTTCAGGCCGAGGCGCAGGTTGGCTCTCAGCTGGGTGTGCAGGTGGGTCAGCTCCTCCAGGCCCTTCTCGGAGAACGCCCGGCGTTGCGCGGTCTTCTCGCTCTGGATCTTGCCCAGCATGCGCTCGATCAGGTCGCCGGCCTGCTCCAGGTTCACCGCCAGTTCGAGGATCTCGGCCCAGCGCTGACTGTCGTGGTCGCTGAGTGCCTCGCGGGGCACCTGCGCGAGGTACAGCTTGATCGCCCGGCACAGGCTGGCGACGTCGTCATTGAGGCTGCGCAGTTCCTTGGTCAGCGCCGGCTGGTTGTGTTCCAGCACCGGCCCCAGGTGGCCGAGCATGCTCTCGACCAGGTCGCCGGCGCGCAGGGTTTCACGCACCGCATTGGCCAGTGCCAGGCTCGGCGTGGCCAGCGCCGTCGGGTCGAGATGGCGCGGGCGGGCGACGCCGCTGTCGTCGTGGCGATCCGGCAGCAGCCAGTTGCAGAAGCGCGCCATGAGCCCGACGCTGGGCAGCATCAGCAGGGCGCGCAGGCTGTTGTAGAACAGGTGGAGGAAGATCACCAGCTCCGCTGGCCGCCAGTTCAGGCTGTCCAGCCAGTTGGCCAGTGGCTGCAGCACCGGCAGGACCAGCAGCAGGCCGATCAGCTTGTAGATCAGGCTGCCCAGCGCCACGCGACGTCCGGCCGGGTTCTGCAGGCTGCTGGTGAGAAACGCCAGCAGACCGCTGCCGATGTTGGCGCCGATGACCAGGCCGATGGCCACCGGCAGGCTGATCATGCCGGCGCCGGCCAGGGTCGCGGTGAGCAGCACGGCGGCCAGGCTGGAATAGGTCAGCAGGGCGAACAGGGCGCCGACCAGGGCGTCGAGCAGCAGGTCGCCGGTCAGCGAGGCGAACAGCACGCGGATGCCGCGCGCCTCGGTAATCGGCGTGGCGGCGGCGACGATCAGCTCCAGTGCCAGCAGCATCAGGCCGAGGCCGATGGCTACCCGGCCGAGCTGGCCGGCCCGCGTCTGCCGGCGCGAGAGGAAGAAGATCACCCCGATGAAGATCAGCAGAGGGCTCAGCCAGCTCAGGTCGAGCGTCAGCACGCGCGCCATCAGCGCGGTACCGACATCGGCGCCGAGCATGATCGCCAGGCCGGGTGCCAGGGCCATCAGCCCCTGGGCGACGAAGGACGTGACCAGCAAGGCGGTGGCGTTGCTGCTCTGTACCAGCGCGGTGACGCCGATACCGGCGACGAAGGCCAGCGGTCGTCGGCTGACGTTGTGGCTGAGTACCTTGCGCAACTGCGAGCCGAACACGCGCAGGATGCCGGTACGTACGATGTGTGTGCCCCAGACCAGCAAGGCAATGGCTGACAGCAAATGCAGCAGGGTCAGCATGAATCGGCCCCCCTGAAAGACGGCCGATGAGGAATTATGGTTTCGGCCTGTATTGAGCATCGGCCGAAATCGTTCAGAAAGCCAGTCAGCCGTCGCGCAGCACCTTGAGTTCGGCGTCGTCGGCGGAGAAGCCGCGTTCGAGTTTGAACTTGAGACTTAGGTCGGTGCGTGAGTCGGCGAACTTCAGGGCATCGGCCAGGTTGATGCGCCCGGCTTCGAGCAGGGCGAACAGGTGCTGGTCGAAGGTCTGCAGGCCCTGTTCTGCCGCACGTGCGATGGCTTCGCGCAACTCGTCCAGCTCATCGCGCTGGATCAGGTCGCGGATGTAGGGCGTGCCGAGCATCAGCTCCACCGCTACCACGCGCTTCTGGGCGATGCCGGGGACCAGGCGCTGGCCCACCACGGCGAGGAGGTTGTGCGCCACGTCGGCCAGTACCTGCTTGCGCGCCTCGTCGGGGAAGAAGCGCGCGATCCGCTCGATCGCATGGCTGCTGCTGGTGGCATGCAGGGTGGCGACGCACAGGTGGCCGGTCTCGGCGTAATGCAATGCGTGCTGCATGGTCGCGGCGTCACGGATTTCGCCGAGCATGATCACGTCCGGAGCCTCGCGCAGCACGTTGCGCAGGGCGTCGTCGAAGCTGTGAGTATCGAGGCCGACTTCGCGCTGATCGATGATCGAGCGCTGGTGGCTGTGGAGGAACTCGATGGGGTCTTCGATGCAGACGATATGGCCGCTCTTGTGGCGATTGCGGAAGTCCAGCATCGCTGCCAGAGTGGTGGACTTGCCAGAGCCTGCCGCGCCGGTGACCAGGATCAGCCCGCGATCCTGCATGGCCAGCTTTTCCAGCAGCCTGGGCAGACCGAGCTGCTCGACGCCCGGAATCCGGCTCTTGATCAGACGCACCACCATGGCCACCTCGCCACGCTGGTAATAGACATTGACCCGGTAGCGCCCGGCACCCTGCAGGCTGACCGCGAGATTCATCTCCAGGTCGCGCTCGAACTCGGCGATCTGCTTCTGGGTCATCAGCTGGTAGGCCAGCTGCTTCACCTCGCCGGCCTTGAGCACGTGCTGGCCGGCCGGCTGGCTGTGCCCCTCGACTTTCATGTGCGGCGGCGCACCGACGCTGAAGAACAGGTCCGAGCCCGCATGCTGGTGCATCAGCTGCAGATAGGGAAAGACGTCGGGTTGCTCGGCGCTGGTGTCGTTCATCGGTGGGTCGCAGTTCGTGGCGTTGCAGCAAGGATAGTCGGCGTCCGCACACGCCCATTGCTTTGTATCAAGAGAGCGGGATGATTGGTCGCCTTATAGCTGGATCGCCGTCTGGCCGCATTGCGGCACGGCCTGGTGCTTGAACGTCGGATACGGGAGGAAGGTGGTGGGATTCTGGAGGGCTGCCCTGCTGGGGCTGCTGCTGTGCACATCGCTACGTGCCGAGGTTCTCCACCTGGTCACGGGGGATGAGTACGCGCCATTCACGGGCAAGGCGTTGCCGGGGCAGGGCATGCTCACCCAGGTGGTGCAGGCTGCGCTGGCCGAGCAGGGGCTGGCCATGACGCTCGATTGGCAGCCCTGGAACCGTGGCTATCTCAATGCCTCGCGCGGCGAATACGACGCCACCTTTCCCTACGTGCACTCCACCCAGCGCGAGCAGGACTTCCTCTACTCGGACCCTCTGTACAAGGCCGAACAGCACCTGTTCAGTCGCGTCGGCGACTCGCTCGAACTCGACGACCTGTCGCGCCACAAGGGGCTTCGTCTCTGCTATCCGCTGGGCTGGCAACCACCCGTCGCGATCCAGCGCCTGATCGACCAGGGTGCGCTCAGGCGCCATTCACCGCTCGGCCTCAAGGAATGTGCACGGCTGTTGCTGCTGCAGCGCGACGACCTCTTCATCGCCGACCGCAATCTGGGGGAGAGCGCCCTCAGCTCGACCGGTGTCGGTGCGGAGCGGTTTCACCGCTCGCACGCCCTGGGCAGCAACACCCTGCATTTCATCGTGCCTCGACGCCATCCGCGGGCGGCGGAGCTGATCGAGCGCTTCGACCACGGCCTCGACGCGCTCAAGGCGAGTGGGGAGTACCAGCGCATCGTCGATCGTTACGTGGAATAGGTGGTCGTGGCGGATTTCACAGCAGCGTCATGACCAGCAGCAGGCTGCCCGCTGCCAGCAGGGTCTGCAGGGTGATGATCCCGGCCATCAGCTGGCTGTCGCCGCCCAGCTGGCGGGTCAGTACGTAGGCCGTGGGGGCGGTGGGCAAGGCGAAGAACAGCACCAGCACGGCGCTCTCCATGGCCGGCAGCGCCAGTGCCCAGGCCACGCACCAGGCCAGGACGGGCATGACCAGCAGGCGCAGCGTGCTGTTCCAGCCCAACGCGGGCACCTCGGCGCCCAGTTGCTCGGGCTTCAGTGCCGCGCCGACGCAGAGCAGGCCCAGCGGCAGGCTGGCAGCGGCCAGCAGGCTGAGCAGGCGATCCGTGCCGCCAGGCAGTCCGATGCCCGTGAGGTTGAACAGGGCACCCCCGACACAGGCGAGAATCAGCGGATTCTTGGCGATGGGCAGCAGCAGACTGCGGGCGCTGACACCGCGTTCGGCGGTCAGCGACCAGACCGACAGCACGTTCACCGTCGGGACCATCAGGGCCAGCATCAGCGCGGCCAGGGTCAGGCCTTGCTGGCCGAACAGGCTGCCCACCGCTGCCAGTCCCAGGTAGGTATTGAAGCGCAGGATGCCCTGGCTGAAGGCGCCGAAGCGCCCGGCCGGCCAGCCACGCAGGCGGCGTACCAGCAGCAGGGCGATCCAGGCGATGCCCAGGGCCAGCAGCACGGCGAGGGCCAGGCGCGGCAGGGCAGGGTTGTTCAGGGGCGCCCGGGCCAGGCTGGAGAACAGCAGCGCGGGGAACAGGATGAAGTAGTTGAGGCGTTCGGCACCGGGCCAGAAGGCCTCGCTGGGGAACTCACGCAGGCGCAGCCAGTAGCCGGCGACTATCATGGCGAACAGCGGCCACAAGGCCAGCAGCAGGTCTATCACGGTAACCCCCGACGGTGGTGAGGGCCTATCTTGGTCAGCGGCGCATGGCAATGCAAGACGGAGCGAAGAGATGAGCGAGCAGCATGAGGGTGGCTGCCAGTGCGGTGCCCTGCGTTATCGGATCGAGGCGCCGCTGTCGGACAGTGCGCATTGTCACTGCGCCATCTGCCGGCGTAGCAGCGGCGGCATTCTCACCACCTGGGTCACGGTGCCCAGGACGAGCTTCCAGTGGTTGCAGGGGCAGCCACGCACCTTCGCTTCATCGGCCAGTTGCTCGCGCTACTTCTGCGCCGACTGCGGTGCGCACCTGGCGCTGTTCACTACGCTCAGCCCGCAGACGCTGGACGTGACAGTCGCCACCCTCGATGCGCCGGAACTAGCGCCGGCCAATCGACACATCTGGGTGGGCAGCCGTCTGCCATGGCTCAGTGTCGATCCGCAGCTGCCGGAGGAAGATGAGGAGCTGCTGTAGCGGGGGGATCAGGGCAGCTCCAGGCCTCCGCTGGCCTTGTGCAGCGCGCGCAGGTGCTTACCGAGGGCGAGGAGGTTGGCCTCGTTGGCCTCCAGTTCGAGCAGACGCCCGGGCTCCAGCAGCTTGCGCACCTCGCCATCGAGTTCGTCGCTGAGCTGGCGCAGCTGCTGCTGCCGTTCACGGCTGCGGTTCTCCAGCCCCTGCCACTCGCTGTGCTGCGGCAGGCCATAACCACCGTCGAGCAATTCTGCGGGGCGGCTGAGGAAGCCGCTGTTGGCGAGTATCTGTTCCAGCGCGCTGCCGGCCTTGTTCAGGTTGGGGTCGCCTGCAGCACGCCCGCTCAGGTAGCGCTGCTTGAGTTCGTCCTGGGCCAGCAGCAACTGGCGGCGCAGGGCGGCTTGTTCGAGCAGCAGCAGGGCGGCGCTGGCACGCAGATCGGCCTGGCTGAACCACCGGCGGCGATCCTCTGCGGGTTGTTCCAGCCAGGCTTCGACGCTGCCCTGCGGGATCGGCAGGCGCTGGCGCAACACGCCGAACATCGCCTGGTAGCGCTCGCGGAAGGAGTCGAAGCGGTAGCCCAGGCGCAGCGCTTCGCGCGGGTCGTCCAGCACCGAGGTGTCGGCCAGGCTGCGGGCGTCCATCAGTTGCAGCAGGCCGTTGGGCAGGATGCTGTCGAGCGCCTGCAACTGCGGGTCGCCGGTACCGCTGCGCAGCAGTTTGAGGGTTTCCACCGCGCAGTTGTTGGAGATGAAGTAGTAGTCGCCGTCATAGCTCCAGTGCTGCTCCACGGCACGGGTCACCAGTTGCTCGAGCTGGTCGCGTGACAGGCGCAGTGGCACCGAGGCCAGGCTGCGCAGCTCGACCTTGGTGTACTCGTCGATCACCTGCTCCAGTGGCAGGACGAACAGGCGCGATGGGTAGACGCCGGTCAGGCCATCCCAGCTGGAGAGCTGCAGGTCGCCGACGAAGGCGCGATAGGACAGCACCAGGTGCTGGTCCAGATCCAGCCGGCAATCCGGGCCACGCGGCCTGCCCGGTGCGCAGACCACCAGGCGCAACATGCTGTGGCCCCAGCGGCTCATCCAGGCATCGTTGGCTTCGGCGAGCAGGTAGTCGACCTCGTACACGCGCTCCGGGTCCAGGCGCCCCAGCGGCTGGCGGGCGAAGTCGCGCCCGGCGTTGAGGTAGGGGTAATCGCTGGCGCAGGTCGCGGTCGGAGGTGTCCAGTCGAAGTGCTCGCGCCAGTAGCGAGCCAGTGACGGGCGGCGACAGGCGTAGCTCGGATCGAGCAGGAAGTATTCGAGGTTGACCGCGACGAACTCCAGTGCGTTGCGCAGTTCGTAGTCGTCCGGGCTGCGCGCCACCTGGCCGTTGTCCGTGTCGCGTGCGCCGCGCCTGCCGACCCGTTGCGCCCAGCCGGCCAGGTCGAGCAGACGTGGGTCGTCGCTGAGGGTGAAGCGGCGCTCGGTCTGGCCACGGCACTCGTCCGGCAGCCCGACCAGGCCGGTCGACCCGGCACGCTGCCGACACTGGTTGATCCGCTGGCGCTCGGCGGTGGGCCAGAGCCGGGCGCGATCGTAGAGGTGGGTCAGCTCGTGCAGCAGGGTGGCCAGCAGCTCCTGGCGCTGGGTGCCGTGGGCGCGACCGGTGCGATTGCGGGCCGCCGAACCGTCCACCAGTCTTGGCAGCAGCGCGGCATTGAGCTCGATACCGCTGAAACGCCCGACCTGGCCGTAGACGTCGGCCGGCATGTCGGCACGCCAGCTGACGCCGACCACGCGATCCAGCCGCGCGATGAAACTTGGCGGTAACGCCGCCATGGCCTCGTCCAGCAGCGTCTGGCTGGCCTGGCGCTCGGCCTCAGCGAGTGCGTCGTCGTCCAGCAGCAGGCGCAGCTGGGCCTGGGCGAGGCCCGTGGCGAGCGTCAGCAGAACGCCGCAGCACCAGGCGGCGAGGCGAGTCACAGAGCGAGGATGGCTTCGGCGAGTTGCAGGTCGCTGGCTTGTCGGGCCTCTGGCAACTGCTGGCGAATGGTCTGCAGGGCGGCTTCCAGTTGCGCGCCGCGGATTTCGCCGGCACTGGCAACGAAGCTGGCCGCGTCGTCGCGGGCCTGCACCACGGCCTTCATGTCGCGCAGCGAGGTGGTGGTATCGGAGGTGAAGTTGATGCTGCGATCCAGCGCGCGCACGACGATGTTGCTGGTGGCGACCAGGGTCTGTGCCTGGGCGAGGCCGCTGCACAGGGCACAAGCGGTGAGGGCGATGACGAGTGAACGACGCATGATGAGTAGCTCCGAGAACTGCAGAACGGACGATTTGACGTGGGCAAGCCTGCGCGGTTCCCCGTGCGCGGTCGCTCGGGGAAGTGTACGGGGCGCAGCGAAGCCGGTCAGCAGTGAGTCGACCGGCAGGGGCGTGGAGCCTTCTACAGGCTGAGAATGGCTTGTGCCAGGGTCAGGTCATCGGCCTGCGCCAGCTCGCTGGCATGGCTGCGAATCTGCAGCAGGGCAGCTTCCAGCCTGGCGCTGCGGATGGCGCCGTCGCTGGCGACGAAACTGGCGGCGTCCTCGCGAGCGGCGCGTATCTGCTTCATGTCGCGCAGGGAGCTGGTCGCATCCGAGAGGCCTTCGGCCGTGCCGGCCAGGGCGCCCCCGAGGGTATCCGTGGTGGCGACCAGGCTACTGGCGCTGGCACTGCCGACAAGCAGCATCGTCAGCAGGGCGGCGCTGAAGGATTTGTTGAGAGGCATCTGGGGTCACTCCGAGGTTACGGGACAAGGTGCTGCCCGCGTCCGCAGCTTAGCCCAGAAGGCCTGTGCACTCCATTGCTGGCCTAGCGCCAGAAGGGCTTGGCCAGCTCCAGCTCGCGCTGGGCCGGGCTGATGCCCGCGTCGGCCAGCTGCTGTGCATTCAACTGGGCCAGCTGGCGGCGCGTGCGCAGGTTGCGCTGCCAATGGCGCAGCAGCGCGTAGAGGCGCAGGGAGTCCAGGGCGTGGGGATGTGCGTGCTGCGAGAGCGGGGAGTGCGTGCGGTCCATGGCGTGCTCCTGTCCAGAGACAAGGTGTGGCAGTCCATGATCTCGCCAATGGTTGTCGAGGAGCAGATACAAACGGGGGGAATTGTGCAGGGGCAGTGTCTGTTACCTGGCAACTGTACTGCTCGTCAGGGCGACGACTGTTCCAGATAAAACGAAAGCCCCACCGCAGCAGAGACGGTGGAGCTCTCAGAAGATCCCAATTCTGGGATGGAGCAAAGCGGTCAATCAGCGCCAGAACGGCTTCTGCAGTTCGACGAAACGCTGATTTTCGGTGATGCCGGCGTCAGCGAGCAGGCGGGCATCCAGTCGAGCCAGTTGACGACGGCTGACGATGCGGCGCTGCCACAGGCTGAGGGTGGCGATCAGGCGCAGGGGCCAGGCAGACTTGTCACTGGCAACGCTGTGAGTTTGGAGCAGGGCGGAACTGAGGGTACGTTCCATGGTGATCATCCTTCCGCTTGTGGCGGGTCTGGTGTTTGCTTTCGATGGGGAAATTATCCCGAGCGCGAGCGTGGCCCAGTAGTCACAGCTGGATGAAATTGTTGTGCTATTAGATAGGTTGCTTTGTAACTGTTCGGTCAGGAAATGAATGAACTGTACTGGCGATAAGTTAAAAAACTGGGTGCAACCCATTTATGCGAGATTTTTAACTGGGTGCAACCCGTTAACCATGGTCTTTCGAGCAGTACAGTTGCAAATTGATTGGCCGCACTGTTTGACCTGAAATTCAGCTTTTTTGCCGGTCCCAGAAACGGAAAACCCGGCGCGAGGCCGGGTTTCCTGTCTGACTGGTCAGGGCTTATTCCACGGCCTTGACCATGTCCTCGATGACCTTCTTGGCATCGCCGAAGACCATCATGGTCTTGTCCATGTAGAACAGTTCGTTGTCCAGGCCGGCGTAGCCGCTGGCCATCGAGCGCTTGTTGACGATCACGGTCTTGGCCTTGTAGGCCTCGAGGATCGGCATGCCGGCGATCGGCGACTTCGGATCGTTCTTCGCGGCCGGGTTGACCACGTCGTTGGCGCCGAGCACCAGTACCACGTCGGTCTGGCCGAACTCGGAGTTGATGTCCTCCATTTCGAACACCTGCTCGTACGGCACCTCGGCCTCGGCCAGCAGGACGTTCATGTGGCCCGGCATGCGGCCGGCAACCGGGTGGATCGCGTACTTCACGGTCACGCCACGGTGGGTCAGCTTCTCCGCCAGTTCCATCAGCGCGTGCTGGGCACGGGCAACCGCCAGGCCATAGCCGGGGACGATCACCACGGTGTCGGCGTTGGTCAGCAGGAAGGCGGCGTCGTCGCTCGAACCCGACTTCACGCTGCGCTGCTCCTGGCTGCCGCCTGCCGCACCGGCATCTGCGTCGGCACCGAAGCCGCCGAGGATGACGTTGAAGAACGAACGGTTCATCGCCTTGCACATGATGTACGAGAGGATGGCGCCCGAGGAGCCGACCAGCGAGCCGGCGACGATCAGCATCGAGTTGTTCAGCGAGAAGCCGATACCGGCGGCCGCCCAGCCCGAGTAGGAGTTGAGCATCGACACCACCACCGGCATGTCGGCGCCACCGATCGGGATGATGATCAGCACGCCGATGACGAAGGCCAGCGCCACCAGCACTGCGAATGCGGTGATGTTGCCGGTGAAGGTGAAGTACAGGCCCAGGGCGAGGATCGCCAGGCCGACCGCGAGGTTGACCAGGTGCTGGCCCTTGAACACCACCGGGGCGCCCTGGAACAGACGGAACTTGTACTTGCCCGACAGCTTGCCGAAGGCGATCACCGAACCGGAGAAGGTGATGGCACCGATGGCCGCGCCGAGGAACAGCTCCAGGCGGTTGCCGGACGGGATCGCATCGCCCAGGGCGGCGACGATACCCAGCGACTGCGGTTCGACCACGGCGGCGATGGCGATGAACACGGCAGCCAGGCCGATCATGCTGTGCATGAAGGCGACCAGCTCCGGCATCTTGGTCATTTCCACGCGCTTGGCCATGACGGTGCCGACGCTACCGCCGACCAGCAGGCCGACGACCACGAAGCCGATACCCTGCACGGCCAGATCGGCGCCGAGCTTGTAGATCAGGCCGACGGTGGTGGCCACCGCGATACCCATGCCGATCATGCCGAACAGGTTGCCGCGCCGCGACGTGGTCGGGTGCGACAGGCCCTTGAGCGCCTGGATGAAGCACACCGAGGCGACGAGGTAGAGAACAGTGATCAGGTTCATGCTCATGGTCAGTGTTTCTCCACAGGTGCTTTCGGCGCTTTCTTCTTGAACATTTCCAGCATGCGTCGGGTGACCAGGAAGCCGCCGAAGACGTTGACGGCGGCCAGGGCCACGGCCAGGGTGCCCATGGCCTTGCCCAGCGGCGTGACGGTCAGTGCGGCCGCCAGCATGGCGCCGACGATGACGATCGCCGAGATGGCATTGGTGACCGCCATCAGCGGGGTGTGCAGGGCCGGGGTGACGTTCCAGACCACGTGGTAGCCGACATAGATAGCCAGCACGAAGATGATCAGGTTGTAGATGCCGTCGGAAATCAGATCCATGTCCCTACTCCTTAGCCGTTCTTGCGCACGACTTCACCGTCCTTGCACATCAGGCAGGCGGCGACGATGTCGTCTTCGAGGTTGAGCTGGAGCTGGCCTTCCTGATCGATCACGAGCTTGAGGAAGTCCAGCAGGTTGCGTGCATACAGCGCCGAGGCATCCGCCGGCACCAGCGCGGCCAGGTTGGTGTGGCCGACGAAGGTGACGCCGTGCTTGACCACGACCTGATCGGCCTCGGTCAGCGGGCAGTTGCCGCCTTGTGCGGCAGCCAGGTCGATGACCACGGAGCCCGGCTTCATCTCGGCCACCGTGCTTTCGTGCAGAAGCGTCGGTGCCTTGCGGCCCGGAATCAGCGCGGTGGTGATGACGATGTCGGCCTGCTTGGCGCGCTCGTGCACGGCCTTGGCCTGACGCTCCATCCAGGATTGCGGCATCGGCCGGGCATAGCCGCCCACGCCCTGCGCGCACTCGCGCTCCTCGTCGGTCTCGAAGGGGACGTCGACGAACTTGGCGCCGAGCGACTCGATCTGCTCTTTCACTGCCGGACGCACATCCGATGCCTCGATCACGGCACCCAGGCGCTTGGCGGTGGCGATGGCCTGCAGGCCGGCGACACCTGCACCGAGGATCAGCACGCGGGCCGCCTTAACGGTACCGGCGGCGGTCATCAGCATGGGCATGAAGCGCGGGTAGTGGTTGGCCGCCAGCATCACCGCCTTGTAGCCGGCGATGTTGGCCTGGGACGACAGCACGTCCAGGCTCTGTGCGCGGGAGGTACGTGGCGCGGCCTCCAGGGCGAAGGCGGTGATGCCGCGGGCATTCATGCGCGCAATGGTTTCATTGCAGAACGGGTTGAGCATGCCAACCAGCACGGCGCCGGACTTCATGTGAGTCAGTTCGGCGTCGGTGGGTGCGACCACCTTGAGCACCAGGTCGGCGCCGAAGGCGGCCGAATCGTTGCCAATGGTTGCGCCAGCGGCCTCATACGCGCTGTCCGGAATGCTGGCGCTGACGCCGGCACCGGCTTGCACGGTCACCTGATGACCTTGGCCGACCAGCTTCTTGATGGTCTCGGGGGTCGCGGCAACCCGCGTCTCCCCTGCATGGGTTTCGAGAGGAACACCAATGTGCACTTCTAATCTCCTGCGTGATCTTTTTTGTGAACCGGTGCACTGCGCTGGCGCGCCGGCGATTGGGGATCAGCACATAACCCGATAGTGAATGGCGGGCGCGGCGATTGTGCAGTCGAACGCAAACCCTTACAAGAAGTTATGGAGTAAAAAAAATGCATTACTACAAGTAATGGGTCTATGAGGGATTTTTATACTGCGCGCAGCCCGCGTGGCGCCCGGTCGGCAGCAGGTTCCATGCAGGTTTGACGGCCATGCCGGTATTCATGAGCGGAATGACCGTTGGTCGAATCGGCTGGGGTGTGAAAAGTAATGAACGAGGCGTTCAAAATCACGCAATACCCCGGAGGTAGGGGCTTTTGTGAATGAATCGGGCAGAGCGCCGTGTAGTGTGACCGATAGATCCCTACGTGTTCAAACCGGCTTCTGTTTCGCTGCTCACGGTCGAAAAGAGTAGAGGCAGGACTACTCGGCTCGGTAGGCGCGTGCCTCGCCTTGCAGCCAGTCGCGGAAGGCCTTGAGCGCCGCGGACTCGGCCTTGCGCTCCGGCACCATCAGGTAGTACGCGCGGTCGTTGTCCGGCACGGCCGCGTCCATGGCGATCAGCAGACTGCCTTCTTCGAGTTCCCGCTGGATCAGGAAGGGGGGAATCAGGGCGACACCCATTTCATGGCGGGCAGCCTGGGCCAGCATGGAAAACAACTCCAGGCGAGGTCCGGTCATGTCGCGGGCGACGCTCATGCCCTGCGCTGCGAACCACTGACGCCAGGCATAGGGGCGGGTGGTCTGCTGCAGCAGTGGCAGGGTGGCGATACGCTGCGCATCGATCTCACCCTGTTCCAGCAGCGCCGGGCTGCACACCGGCAGCAGGTGCTCGGGCATCAGGAAGTGCGCCTCGGTGCCTGACCATTCGGCATCGCCATAGTAGATGGCGGCATCGAAGTGGGTGTCGGCGAACAGGAAGGGGCGAGTGCGGTTGGTCAGGTGCACCGTGACCTCGGGGTGCAGTCGCTGGAAGGCGCGCAGGCGTGGCAACAGCCACTGGGTACCGAATGTCGGCACCACCGCCAGCTCGATGCTGGTGGTGCCCTGGTTGCCCATCAGGGCTAGGGTGTCACGTTCCACGGCATCGAGCTGGGCGGCCACCTTGCGACTGTAGGCGATGCCGGCCTCGGTCAGCACCACGCCACGGCGCGAGCGGCGGAACAGCTCGACGTTGAGGAAGCTTTCCAGCCCGCCGATCTGCCGGCAGATGGCGCTCTGCGTCAGGTTCAGCTCATCGGCCGCCTTGGTGAAGCTCTGGTGACGTGCTGCGGACTCGAAGGCGACCAGGGCGGCGGTGCTGGGGATCTTGCGGCGCATTTATGCGAAAGCCTCACACGGGAGTGGCGTTAATTGCTGGTTAAGCTATCTCGAAGTGAGGAAAAAGCACAGATCTGTGCGAATTCTGCGTTTGTCCTGCATGCCAGGTCGTCCTAGGATCATGCTTATACGGGGTCGGTTGCGCCGGCCGCTCACTTCATCGTTTCGAGGTTTCTCGCAATGGCCAAGGCAAGCTTCAACTGGATCGACCCGCTGCTGCTCGATCAGCAACTGACCGAAGAAGAGCGCATGGTGCGCGACAGCGCCCAACAGTTCGCCGATGACAAGCTGGCTCCTCGTGTGCTGGAGGCCTTCCGTCATGAGCAGACCGACCCGAAGATCTTCCGCGAGATGGGTGAGACCGGGCTGCTCGGCGCGACCATTCCCGAGGCCTACGGTGGCAGTGGCCTGAACTATGTCTGCTACGGGTTGATCGCCCGGGAAGTGGAGCGCATCGACTCCGGCTATCGCTCGATGATGAGCGTGCAATCCTCCTTGGTGATGGTGCCGATCAACGAGTTCGGCAATGAAGCGACCAAGCAGAAGTACCTGCCCAAGCTGGCCAGCGGCGAATACATCGGTTGCTTCGGCCTGACCGAGCCGAACCACGGTTCCGATCCGGGTTCGATGGTCACACGTGCGAAGAAGGTCGAGGGCGGTTACCGCCTGAGCGGCAGCAAGATGTGGATCACCAACAGCCCGATCGCCGACGTCTTCGTGGTCTGGGCCAAGGACGATGCCGGCGAGATTCGTGGCTTCGTGCTGGAGAAGGGCTGGGAGGGGCTTTCCGCTCCGGCGATTCACGGCAAGGTCGGGCTGCGCGCCTCGATCACCGGCGAGATCGTCATGGACAACGTGTTCTGTCCCGAAGAGAACGCCTTCCCGGATGTGCGTGGCCTGCGTGGCCCGTTCACCTGCCTGAACTCTGCGCGTTACGGCATCAGCTGGGGTGCTCTGGGCGCCGCCGAGTTCTGCTGGCACACCGCGCGGCAGTACGTGCTGGATCGCAACCAGTTCGGCCGTCCGCTGGCGGCCAACCAGCTGATCCAGAAGAAGCTGGCGGACATGCAGACCGAAATCACCCTGGCCCTGCAAGGCTGCCTGCGCTTGGGAAGGATGAAGGACGAAGGCACCGCCGCGGTGGAAATCACCTCGATCATGAAGCGCAACAGCTGCGGCAAGGCGCTCGACATCGCGCGCCTGGCCCGCGACATGCTGGGCGGCAACGGCATCAGCGACGAGTTCGGCATCGCCCGTCATCTGGTCAACCTCGAGGTGGTCAACACCTATGAAGGCACGCATGACGTGCACGCGCTGATTCTCGGTCGTGCGCAAACCGGAATCCAGGCGTTCTTCTAAAGGCTCGCGCCTCTCACTGATCCATGGCGCGCTTGGCGCGTCATGCGGAGGATCTCCATGTCCGGTGCTCTTTCCCATATTCGCGTGCTCGACCTGTCCCGGGTACTTGCCGGGCCCTGGTGCGGGCAGATCCTGGGCGACCTCGGGGCCGAGGTGATCAAGGTCGAAAAGCCGGGGGCGGGGGACGACACCCGGCATTGGGGGCCTCCCTATATAAAGGATGCCGAGGGTAACGACTCGCGCGAGGCCGCCTATTTCCAGAGCGCGAATCGCAACAAGCAGTCCCTGACCCTGGATTTCACCCAACCGGAGGGCCAGCGCCTGGTTCGCGAGCTGGTGGCACAGTGCGATGTCCTGCTGGAGAACTTCAAGGTGGGCGGCCTGGCGGCCTATGGCCTGGATTACGCGTCGCTCAAGGCGATCAATCCGAAGCTGATCTACTGCTCCATTACCGGTTTCGGTCAGACCGGGCCTTACGCCAAGCGTGCTGGCTACGACTTCATGATCCAGGGGCTTGGCGGGTTGATGAGCCTGACGGGGCGCCCTGAGGGTGAGGAAGGGTCGGGGCCGATGAAGGTCGGCGTGGCGCTCACCGATATCCTCACCGGGCTGTATGCGACGGTGGGCGTATTGGCGGCGCTCAATCAGCGCGAGCAGTCCGGTATCGGTCAGCACATCGACGTGGCGCTGCTCGACGTGCAGGTGGCCTGTCTGGCGAACCAGGCCATGAACTACCTGACGACGGGCGTATCCCCCAAGCGCCTGGGTAATGCCCATCCCAATATCGTCCCTTACCAGGACTTCCCCAGCGCCGACGGCAACTTCATTCTTGCTGTAGGTAATGACGGGCAGTTCCGTAAATTCTGCGAGGTAGCGGGTATCGCCGGTCTTGCCGATGATCCGCGCTATGCCACCAACAAGGCGCGTGTGGCCAACCGGGCCGAGCTGATCCCGCAGCTGCGCCAGGCCACCGTGTTCAAGACCACGGCGCAATGGATTGCTCTGCTGGAAGCGGCGGGTGTGCCCTGTGGGCCGATCAACGATCTGCAGCAGGTGTTCGCCGATCCGCAGGTCCAGTCGCGTGGGTTGAGCTTCGATCTGCCCAATGCACTTGGCGGTCGTACGCCTCAGGTCGCCAGTCCCCTGCGCCTGTCGGACACGCCAGTGGCCTACCATTCGGCACCGCCACTGCTCGGGCAGCACACCGATGCGCTGTTGCAGAGGGTGCTGGGCATGAGCGAAGGGCAGATCGCTGCACTGCGTGAGGCGGGGGTGATCTGAGTTTCGCGCTCTCTATATAGAAGAGGCGCAGGCCGTTGGAACAGTCTGCGCAACTTTTTGCATATCAGGGCTTTACAGCGCGTTCTGGTGCTGTAGAATGCGCGCCACTTCAGCGATGAAGCTCTTCGAAAACTTCTTGTTAATCAATAAGTTAAGTTTAAAAGAGGGTTGCAAAACTGGATCTGGCGTGTAGAATGCGCGCCGGTCGACAGGGTGGTGGTTGAGCCTTGTTGGTGATTCGGTCGAGTGGATCGAAAGCGG
>MDSZ01024628.1_pt1 | contig 86822 bp, 84 predicted proteins | sample 811201 | NCBI WGS metagenome assembly MDSZ01 (sample SAMN05326647, study PRJNA326480) | marine metagenome | isolation source: seawater | place: Indian Ocean: North | collected 2010
CAAGTTCAATACATGGTTAAGGTAGAAGGGGAGTAATATGCGTCTCAACGAATTGAGCCCGGCTCCTGGTTCCAAGCCTGTCCGCAAGCGTGTTGGCCGTGGTATCGGCTCTGGTCTGGGTAAGACTGGTGGTCGTGGTCACAAAGGTCAGAAGTCCCGCTCTGGCGGTTCAGTAGCTCCAGGCTTCGAAGGCGGTCAGATGCCTATTCACCGTCGTCTGCCAAAGTTTGGTTTTACTTCCCGTAAAGCCCAGTACGTTGCAGAGATCCGTCTCAACGAACTGACTCTGGTTGAAGGTGATGTGGTTGATCTGGCAGCACTGAAAGCTGCAGACGTGATTGGCGAGAAGATTAAAGAAGCTCGCGTAATCCTGTCTGGTGAAGTTACCAAGGCTGTGACCGTTAAAGGTCTGAAAGTCACCAAAGGCGCAAAAGCTGCTATTGAAGCAGCGGGCGGAAAGGTCGAAGACTAATGGCAAGGCAAGGACTCCCACAGGGAATGCAGAGCGGTCTGGGCGAGCTTTGGGCTCGTATCCGCTTCGTATTCCTTGCAATTGTGGTATATCGGATTGGCACCCACATCCCGGTGCCAGGTATTAATCCGGAGCAGTTAGCGAGACTGTTCGAACAGAATCAGGGCACAATCCTGGAGATGTTCAACATGTTCTCCGGCGGCGCACTGGAGCGTATGAGTATTCTTGCGCTCGGTATCATGCCGTACATTTCTGCCTCCATTATCATGCAATTGCTGACGGCGGTGAGTCCCCAGCTTGAACAGCTGAAGAAAGAAGGCGAAGCCGGACGTCGCAAGATTACCCAGTACACCCGTTACGGAACTGTACTGCTTGCGACTGTTCAGGGCTTCGGCGTCTCGGCCGGTCTTGCCGGCCAGGGCGTGACTTTCTCAACTGGCATCGATTTCTACATCACAGCAGTACCGTCTTTCGTAGCCGGTGCGGTGTTTATGATGTGGTTGGGTGAGCAGGTTACCGAGCGTGGTATCGGTAACGGCATCTCCATTCTGATCTTTGCCGGTATTGTTGCTGGTCTGCCGAGTGCAATTGGTCAGGCTTTCGAGTCTGCACGTCAGGGTGACCTGAATATTGTGGTTCTGCTGGCGATCGCAGTCGTCGCGGTTCTTGTTATTGGGTTTGTCGTATTCGTGGAACGTGGCCAGCGCCGCATTACCATTAACTACGCCAAACGCCAGCAGGGCCGTCAGATGTTCGCTGCTCAAACCAGTCATCTGCCACTTAAACTGAATATGGCCGGTGTAATTCCAGCGATCTTCGCTTCTTCTCTGCTGCTGTTCCCTGCATCGCTGGGTCAGTGGTTTGGTCAGGGTGAAGGTATGGAATGGCTGCAGGATATCAGTATGGCTCTGGCGCCAAGCCAGCCGCTGTACATCATCATGTTTGCCGCCGGTATTATCTTCTTCTGCTACTTCTACACGGCGTTGATGTTCAACCCGAAAGATGTTGCCGAAAACCTGAAGAAGTCTGGCGCCTTTATTCCGGGTATCCGCCCAGGAATTCAGACTGCTAAGTACATCGACGGAGTATTGGGTCGCCTGACACTGTTCGGCTCCCTGTATATTGCTGCCGTTTGTCTGATGCCCCAGTTCCTGGTGGTAGCAGCGGATGTACCTTTCTACTTCGGTGGCACGTCTCTGCTGATCGTAGTGGTGGTCGTAATGGACTTTATGGCTCAGGTACAGTCGCACCTGATGTCGCACCAGTACGAATCACTGATGAAGAAGGCAAACCTGAAGAATTTTGGCTCAACCCGTTGAGCCGGATTTAGGAGACTGTCATGAAAGTACGTGCGTCTGTTAAGAAAATCTGCCGTGAATGTAAAATCATTCGTCGCAACGGCAGTGTGCGAGTGATCTGTACAGATCCTAAGCACAAACAACGTCAGGGTTAATAAACCCCGACCTGGCCGGGCGAGGCATTTCTCAGGTGGCTTGATTTTTAATCAAGCCACCTGTAGTATTGCGCGCCCTTTCATTAAGTAAGTGTAACGGAGTTAGACATGGCCCGTATTGCCGGTGTCAATATTCCTGACAACAAGCATGCAGTAATCTCTCTTACCTATGTTTATGGCATCGGTAAGACGACTGCCCAGCAAATCTGCGCCTCTACAGGCATCGCTGAGACCACCAAAATTGGTGATCTGAACGAAGAGCAGCTGGATGTTGTTCGTAACGAAGTAGCAAAATATCACGTTGAAGGTGATCTGCGCCGTGAAGTGCAGATGAACATTAAACGTCTTATGGATATGGCTAGTTTCCGTGGCATCCGCCACCGTCGCAGCCTGCCACTTCGTGGTCAGCGTACTAAAACAAACGCACGTACCCGTAAGGGTCCGCGTAAGCCGATCCGTAAGTAATTTATTACTTCGGATCCGGCCTTTTAGTGTAGCTGCATTCGACTTGTTGCAGTGTTGATATTAAAAGCAGGATTTATCAAATGGCTAAGCCACAAAGATCAACCAAGAAAAAAGTTAAAAAGACGGTAGTGGACGGCATTGCCCACATCCACGCCTCTTTTAACAATACCATTGTGACCATTACCGATCGTCAGGGTAACGCTCTCTCCTGGGCGACTGCCGGTGGTTCTGGTTTCCGTGGTTCCCGTAAAAGTACTCCTTTCGCCGCTCAGGTTGCTGCCGAGCGTGCTGGTGAGGCAGCTAAAGAATACGGTCTGAAAAACCTGGACGTTGAAGTTAAAGGTCCTGGTCCTGGCCGTGAATCTGCCGTTCGCGCTCTGAACGCATGTGGATACAAAATCGCTAACATCACTGATGTTACCCCGATTCCACATAACGGCTGTCGTCCACCTAAGAAGCGTCGCGTATAAGGAGGCACTGATAAATGGCACGTTATATTGGTCCAAAGTGTAAGCTGGCTCGTCGCGAAGGAACTGACCTGTTCCTGAAAAGCGGTGTTCGCGCTTTAGACACTAAATGTAAATTAGAAACCAAGCCGGGTGTACATGGCGCTGGTCGCGGTCGTCTGTCAGATTACGGTCTGCAGCTGCGTGAAAAGCAAAAAGTACGTCGTCTGTACGGTATTCTGGAAAAGCAATTCCGCAGCTACTACAAAGAAGCTGCACGCCGTAAAGGCGCAACTGGTGAAAACCTGCTGCAACTGCTGGAATCCCGTCTGGATAACGTAGTTTACCGTATGGGTTTCGGTTCTACCCGCGCTGAATCCCGTCAGCTGGTTAGCCACAAGGCTATCGCAGTAAACGGTCAGACTGTAAACATTCCTTCTTACCAGATTAAGAGTGGTGATGTGGTTACTGTTCGCGAAAAAGCGAAAAACCAGGACCGTATCAAAACTGCTCTGGAACTGGCCGGTCAGCGTGCTGACTGTGCCTGGATCGATGTTAATTCAGGCAAGTTGGAAGGGACTTTTAAAGCAGTTCCTGAGCGCGCTGATCTCCCTGCGGAGATCAACGAAAACCTGATCGTGGAACTTTACTCTAAATAATAGAGGAACTTAAGGGGCAGCTATGCAGCGTGCAGTTAATGAATTTTTGACTCCTCGCAACATTCAGGTTGATGAGGTAAACAACACCCACGCCAAGGTGACTCTGGAGCCTCTGGAGCGCGGTTTTGGCCACACTCTGGGAAGCGCATTGCGTCGTATCCTGCTGTCCTCTATGCCAGGCGCAGCAGTCGTAGAATGCGAAATCGACGGCGTTCTGCATGAGTACAGTGCTATCGAAGGTGTGCAGGAAGACGTTATTGAAATCCTGCTGAACCTGAAAGGGGTTGCGGTCAAATTACATGAACGTGACGAAGCAATCCTGAGCCTGACCAAAACTGGTCCGGCAACAGTGACAGCTGCCGATATTCAACTGGATCATGGTGTTGAAATTGCCAACCCGGATCACGTCATTGCCAATATTGGTGAAGGCGCTGAGCTGAAAATGAGCCTGAAAGTTGCTTCCGGTCGTGGTTACGAGACTGTTGAGTCCCGCAACCAGAACGATGAAGAAACCAAGGCCATTGGCAAACTCCAGCTGGATGCCACTTACAGCCCGGTTAAACGTGTGTCTTACAGCGTAGATTCTGCGCGTGTAGAACAGCGTACTGACCTGGATAAGCTGGTTATCGATCTGGAAACCAACGGTACTATTGATCCGGAAGAAGCGATTCGCCGTTCCGCGACCATCCTGCAGCAACAGCTGGCCATCTTCGTAAACCTGGAAAACGACGAAGTCGTTGAAACGGTTCGCGAAGAAGAAGAGATCGATCCGATTCTCCTGCGTCCTGTGGACGACCTGGAGCTGACTGTTCGTTCTGCCAACTGTCTGAAGGCCGAAAACATCTACTACATTGGTGATCTGATTCAGCGCACTGAAGTTGAGCTGCTGAAGACACCGAACTTAGGTAAGAAGTCTCTGACTGAAATCAAAGACGTTCTCGCCTCACGCGGACTGTCGTTGGGTATGCACCTGGAGAACTGGCCACCTGCCAGCCTCCGTAACGACGATAAAGTATTAGCCTGAGCGGAACGTTCAGTTAGTTAAGGAATTTAACCATGCGTCATCGTAAAAGTGGTCGTCACTTCAATCGTACTAGCGCACACCGTCAAGCCATGTTTAAAAACATGGCGGTGAGCCTGTTCGAGCATGAAATCATCAAGACTACTCTGCCAAAAGCGAAAGAGCTGCGTCGTGTAGCTGAGCCACTGATCACTCTTGCAAAAGAAGATTCAGTTGCTAATCGCCGTCTGGCCTTTGCCCGTACTCGTAGCAAAGAAGCAGTAGGTAAGTTGTTCACTGACCTGGGTCCGCGTTATCAGTCCCGTCCTGGTGGCTACATTCGTATTCTGAAATGTGGTTTCCGTGCCGGCGATAATGCACCAATGGCCTATGTCGAGCTGGTTGACCGTCCTGCTGTTGAAGCAGCTGACGTTGTTGAAGTAGCTGACGACGAATAAGCTCCGGCTTATTGAAAAAACCCGCCACCTGCAAAGGTTGCGGGTTTTTTTGTGTCTGTTTGTTCTGCAGATCATCTTATAAGCGTGATCTGCAGAACTTATTTTTCCTTGCTCAGTGCGATGATCTCTTCTGCCAGCATACGGGCGCCGGCAACTGATGGGTGATCGTCGTCAAAGTAGAGACTGGTACTATTCCGCACTGCATAGCAGTCTGAATCGCCACAGTATATCCCGGCCGGATCGATCAGCTTCGGTTCGCTGCTGAACTGCATTTGCTCTAATGCATGAAGAATGTAGGCGTTGCGCTCCTGATAGAATTTTCTGCTTAACCCGGGGATGGTGATATTTTCAGCGTCTTCAGGGATGTCGGCGTCTGAAATTATCCTCATTATGCGGGCTGACAACTCTGGAATTGGTAACATCAGGTATACCTGCTTACCAGCCGCCTGAAGATGCTCAATCTGATGCTTCAAGGAGGACGTCATAAGCTCTCTGTCTGCCTCTTCAGCCGGATTGGCGGTGAGGTGACTGCTGAGGGAATCGCCTCCATATAAGGCCCTGGTGTAGCGGTGACCGAGTACTACATGTTTTACATCAGCGTCCTCAGCAACATAGTCGGTGGTTGCGTTGAGCCAACGACTGCATCTGCTGAAGTCATCCGCTTGCCCGTAAGACGGGGCGCAGCCGGAATAGCTGTGATGTTGTACAGCAATACCGGCGGGTTCTAATTCCTGTGCTAATGCATAGGCCAGTTCGATGACGTGGCTGTCGCCAATGACCGCCCACTCCGTCTTGCCGGTAAAATAGCGACAAGCGGACTCAGGCGGTATCTCGGCCGTTTTTTTAGAGTGACACGTTTCCCGGTATGGGCTTGGTTTCGCACTGTCAAACAAAGGAGCGAGATGAGGGAAGCGTTGCGGCAGGCCGCCATTATTTTCGTAATATTTTCCGCCAGCATAGACCAGCGCTGCGGCAATCAGGATCAAAGCCAGACCTGTTCTGCCGGAAGAGCGGGTAGGCTGCTCGATGAAGCGATAGGAGATCACCGACGCGATAAAAGCGAGCAATATCCCTGCTATTAATTCGCGGGTGTCGGTCAGTTGATTTAATGTCAGCAGGACCACAACCGGCCAATGCCAGAGATACAGTGAATACGAATAGTCACCGGTTTTCTGTATTGGTTCGAATGCCATAACCGGCAGCTTTCGCGGTTTGCTCAGTATGGCAATCATCGCCGCTGAAACCGGAATGAGAGTCGCCGCTCCAGGCCATGAAATTGTATTGTCGAGCATAAAAAAGCACAGGATGATGACTGCTATGGCAAGGTTGAAAACTGTGGTGCCTTTTTTAATCGTCAGCCTGTTTTGCAGAATAAATGCCGAGCCACCGGCGAGTAGTTCCCAGAATCGGCTGGTAAGCAGGTAAAACCCAGCTGCCGGATTCTCCCTGCTGTAAAGAACGGACGCTACGGCACCAGCAATCGTGCCGGCGATGATAAAGCCGCCAATCCAGCTGGCAGGGAATATTCGGTGCAGTGCCCAGAGTAGGACCGGAAAAATAATGTAGAACTGCCATTCAACCGATAATGACCAGGTGTGAAGCAGAATTTTCTCGTGGGACTCAATATCAAAATACCCTGCTTCTGACAGGAAGGTTGAGTTTGAGTGGAAGGTGATGGCTGACGATACATGCTCACCCAGAGTGATCAGGTCGGCAGGAGAATAAATCTGGTAACCAATCAGCAGCACAAACAGCAGCAGTGCGGTCATAGCGGGTACTATGCGCAGCACCCTGGCTTTATAAAACGTTAAAAAGGAAAAGGAATCTGCGCTCAGCGATTTAACGATAATCGCTGTCATCAGATAGCCGGAAATAACGAAAAATACGTCAACGCCGGCAAAGCCGCCGGGCATCCAGGCAGGATTGAAGTGATATAACACCACACCGATGACCGCCAGCGCTCTCAGCGCGTTAATATCCTTGCGGAACGAAGAGGGGCGCGGGGCGGTCTTAAAGGTAAATCCGTTTATCAGCTTTTGCTTCATGCTTGCGGTGTTGAGTTCTTATTGTAATAACCCCAGGCTCAGCCACGGCACATAGGTAATCACCAGTACACAGGCCAGCAGGATAAAGAAGAAAGGAATGGTCGCCCGGTACAGTGTCATCACCGGCTTATTAAAGCGGAAGCTGGCGATAAACAGGTTCATACCGACCGGCGGGGTAAAGTAACCAAGCTGCATATTCGCGAGAAACAGAATCCCCAGATGAATCGGGTGAATACCGTAATTCACCGCAATAGGCAGAATGATCGGAATCATAATCACCAGCGCCGAGAATATATCCAGCATCATACCCAGAATCAGCAGAAACAGGGTTAACAGCAGCAGGAAGGTGAACGGGTTGCTGATGTGCTGCTGAATGTAACCAAAAATCATCTCGGGTACACCAGCGTCGATCATGTAGTTGGTCGAGGCAATGGATACCGCCAGAATCAACAGAATCGCACCCACCAGTTTCATCGAATCACGCATCACCACTGGCAGTTCTTTCAGGGTAATTTCACGGCGGATGACCACGGTGACAATCAGCACATAGAAAGCAGTTAACGCTGCCGCTTCAGATACGGCAAAGATACCGCTGTAAATACCACCAAGAATGACAAACGGCAGCGGGATTTCCCACACGCAGTCTTTAATGGCTGCCAGCGCTTCTTTCTTATCAAACGGATGGGTTTCGCGTTCCATGCCGCGGGTCTGCCAGGCGCTGTAGAGTGACAGTGCCAGCAGCATCAGCCCACCGGGTAACAGACCGGCGATAAACAGATCATCGATACTGACAGGTGTGTCCAGCGCCATCTGCTGAGCAACAACACCATACAGAATCAGTGGCAGGGAAGGCGCAAATAACAGGCCTAAGCTGCCGGACGTCGTTACCAGCCCGAGATTAAAAGATTCTTTGTAGCCAGCTTTTGCCAGTGCCGGAACCAGCAGTGCACCAAGCGCGACGATGGTTACACCGGAAGCACCGGTAAAGGCGGTAAACAGCGCACAGGCTATTAATGCGACGATGGCCAGGCCACCCGGCATCCAGCCGAGGAAAGCGTCGGTAATGCGTACCAGGCGCTGTGGTGCTTTGCTTTCACCGAGCAGGTAGCCGGCGAAAGTAAACAGCGGAATGGCAATCAGTACCGGCATTTCAGCGACCTGATAAATGCTGACTGCCATGGCCTGCAGATCAACGTCGGTCTGGTAGTAGCCCCATAATGCGGAAGCGGCAATAACGGTAAACAGAGGAGCGCCGGCCAGTGCCAGCAGCAGCAGAACAACAGTAACCAGAATACTCATGCGTCAGCGGCTCCCGGACGGACAGCCGTCAGCAGATCGTTGATAGCCTGCAGCGCAAATCGCACGGCCATCAGGCTGAAGGTCAGCGGCATAATCGCCTGTAATGGCCATGCCGGTACCTCACCAAATGCGGTGTCGCCATACTGCCACGCCGCCTGAACGAACTCGGCACTGTGCCAGCCGATCACGCCACAAATAAAGGCCGCAAAAGCCTGAGTCAGCACACTGAGCCAGCGTTTAACACTGTCTGGCGCCATACGGTTAATGAGGTCGATGGTGATGTGTTCGCGTGAGCGGGTGGCAATCAGGGCGCCGAACAGGCCGACCCACAGCACCATGACGCGCAGGAAAGGCGAGATCCACAGAATGCCACCACCAAACAGCAGGCGCGCGAGAATATCGAAACCGGCCAGCACGATCATAATAAAAAGCAGAAGCACCAGAATGGTGTCTTCTGCTTTGTGTAACAGAGTCAGCAGTTTCTTCATTGTTGAGCGCGCAGAGCTTCCAGTTTGTTGACCAGCTTGTTGTAGGTCTCAACCGGATAGACGTTGTCTTCGCGCAGCTCTTTCATGGCATCGGCAGCCAGCTTGCGCCAGGCGACACGGTCTTCTTCTGTCAGCTGAACGAATTCCATGCCGTTCTGAATCAGCGCCTGACGGGCGCCTTCTTCGTCTTTGGCATTCTGTTTATCCAGCTCGGCAAAGGTATCGCGCATAACGCGTTTAACGATGGCCTGATCTTCGTCACTCAGACGGCTGAAGGCTTTATCGCTGACGGTCAGCATGCCAAACAGGAATACCAGCGGGAAATCCGTGGCGTAATTCACTTTGGTGTGCCACTGCAGAGCAATAGAGGTACTTGGGTTGATGGCAACGGTATCGATCAGCCCGGTCTGCAGGCTGGTGTAGACATCAGATACCGGCAGGGAGATCGGCTGTACGCCGCCGTTTTCAAAAATGGTCTGGCTCATGCGGTCGCCTTCCGGCACCCAGACTTTCTTGTTGCGCACATCCACGGATGATTTCAGGGGGGTATCAGACATCAGGTAAGCGAAGCCGCCCTGAGACAGGCCGAGGATAACGTAGCCTTTTTTGGCTAGGGTATCGGTGATGTAAGGGTCAAACTCCTCCCGTACAGCGCTGACTTCATCCAGATTGCGGAACGTGAACGGCAGTGAATACAGCTGGGTAACGTTACTGACGTCGGCCAGTGCGCCGATCGACATCATGCCGCCCTGCAGCTGATTAATGCGCATTTTACGCAGGACGGTGCTGTCGCTGCCCTGTACGCCGCCCGGGAAGTACTTAACGCTCACGCGGCCTTCCGTTTCCTTCTTGATGGTAGCTGCGGCTTTGCGCATCTCTTTCATCCAGTTGGTGCCATCCGGCGCCAGCGTGGCAATTTTGAGGGTCGTTGCTGCCTGACTGAGAGGAGCAAGCAGGCTCAGCGCAATGGCTGCCGCGGTCAGAAATTTCATATTGTTTTACTCAAAGTAATCGGAGGATTCGTCGAGCAGGGTCTGTGCCTGCTGCTGTGCCAGATGGTTAATCAGGGTCAGTCCTTCGTACGCCGGATCTTTGTCCAGCGCCTGCTGCAACAGGCTGTCATGCAGCTCCTGATCGAACATCAGACGGGCGTATTGTTTGGCGTACAGGACATAAGCCATCAGGTTATGACCGTCGCTGTATTCAATGGCTTTTTCAAAATGTTCGCGGCCAACTTCCGGTTTGCCGCCCACCGATGGCGGCAGTTGAGTGGCCAGCACGCCAAGGTAAACCTGCAGAGTACCGTTGTCGTAGGAAGGGTCGTGCTCAGCGACCCAGCTCAGCAGAGTCTGGACCTTGTTCAGCTGAGCAACGGCGTTCCAGTCATCGCTGTTGGCCTGAATCCAGCCAGCCCAGGCGGTGCCCATGGCATAGAAGACATCAATATCGTCATCATCAAATTCTTCGTCCAGACCGGCACGTAACTGGTCTGCCGGGCCATCAATCAGCTCGCAGGCGTCGGCATCGTACTCACACAGAGCACGACGGGCGTAGCCCATGGCTTTGTCTGCCAGAGGTTTAGCCTCCTGCGGATCTTTGCTGAACACACCGGCGTATGCGCCGTAGAGGCGGGCGCCGGCCATCAGGAAGTTCTCATTATCCGGATAGGTGAGGATCAGGGCGTCCAGTAACAGCAGGTAGGCGGGAGCTCCGGCTTCAACAATGGCCGGGTCTTCCTGGTTCATCATCGAGCGTGACAGGTTGTCCGGCAGACGGCTTATGGAACAGGCACTGATGCTGAGGGTGGCCAGCAGCATCAGGATATGCGTTGGTCTCATCATGAATATTCAAAGTTACGACTGGTAGTAGTGGGCGGATTTTACACTGGTTAACCTTGCGGTTTCATTAAATTGCCCGCGGTTTTCCCCCGCCGCGGGCCTGTGACAGGGCCGAACTCACTGTTGCGCCAGCTGGCTCAGCGGCAGATGCTCGGATGGGGCGCCAATAATAAAGTCGATGCCAATGGTGCGCAGAATGTCCCAGACGTTGTTGTTCGGGCTGTATTCGGCGATGGTTTTCTTGGCCATAAAGTGTGCGATTTCCTGAATCGACTTAACCAGTGCGTAGTCGGCAGAGCTGGTGTGCAGACCAGAGATGAAGTTACGGTCAATTTTGACGTAATCCACCGGCAGCACTTTCAGGTATTCAAACGACGACTGGCCGGTACCGAAGTCAGACAGTACGAACTTACAGCCGAGGCTGCGCATTTCGTGCATAAAGTCGGCGGCGTCCTCCAGATTACGGATGGCCGAGGTTTCATTCAGCTCGAAGCACAGTTTTTTCACCGGTACGTCTTTTTCCCGCGCCTGCTCAAAAATGTACGCCAACAGACTGTCATCGTTAATGGCATGGCCGGAAAGGCGTAACATAAAGCGGCTGATGTTCTCGGCTTCTGCCTGATGATCCGCCAGCCACTGCACCAGCTGCTCGATGGTCCAGCGGTCGAGTGCATACATGCGGTTGTAGTTTTCTGCGGCCTGGAGGTAATCCATTGGCGGAATCTGTCTGCCGTTTTCGTCTTCGATACTGACCATCACTTCATACTGGCGGCTGTCTTTGTGACGGTCCTGGATGGCGTTGACCGGCACACACTGCACCTGCAGCTGATCATTGTTCAGCGCCTGATTGAGCTTGTTGCCCCAGGCCATAAACTGGTCCTGACGCTGATGGCTCTCGTCATCTGCTTCATACACTTCAATACGGCTGCCGCCTTTCTCTTTGGCCATCAGACAGGCTGCTTCGCCGTGTTCAATCAGGTCGGACGCTTCTTCCAGATCGCTGCTCATGGCGGCCAGCCCCATGCTCAGGTGAATACGGAACTGACCCTCATCGCTGCTGATGTTGGTGGCTTCAATCTGCTTTTTAATCTGTTGCGCGGTGGCCATTGCGGTTGCCGGGTCCTGCTGATTGAGGAACAGAGCAAACTCGTTGGAACCGATACGTGAGGCGATAACGTTTTCCTGCTCACCAAGAATGGTGGCTACGCTTTGCAGGCAGGTATCACCACCTTCAACGCCGTAGTTTTTATTGATCAGCTTAAACTGGTCAATATCCAGCATACACAGGGATCCCGGGGTTTCGGTGCGCACGTTGGTGAGGAAGCGATCCTGCAGCAGGCGCAGGAAGTGCTGGCGGTTAAACAGTCCGGTTAATGGATCGATATTCGCCTGCTCTGACAGATCGCGGTAAATCTCCTGCACCAGTTTATCGACGCTGCGGTCAACGGCAGATTCGTCCTGCTCGTACAGACGTTTCACGCGGCCGTCATCGAACGCCGCGGCAAGCTCAGCCAGAGTAAAGTCGATTACTTTCATACCCGAGTGGTTTACGCAGGCGAAGCGGGATGCGTCGTGGGCGATCCACACCACAGACACGGACTGATCCTGCTCGGTGAGCAGCAGCCAGTCGCCGACCTGCAGGTTCATGGCACGGCGCATGCCTTTGCCTTCCGGCACCACCTCGGCTGGTTTGGCGACAAACGCCGGCAGGTCGATGGCTTCGCGGATATGACCCTGACTCAGGTGTTCTTCCGCAGCCTGCAGAATATCGTCATGCCAGCGCTGGTGTTCGGGCAGACTGCCATTGAGGTTATCCATTTCTGAGCGCGCCAGTTCCATCATCGGACGGAAGCGGTCCAGCAGTTCACGGCGGCCACTGTTTTTGTTGCCGAACAACACCAGTACCTGACGGTAGAGTTTAACGGCACCGTTAAAGCGTTTGCTCTCCGGCCCTTCGCGCAACAGCAGCAGCGACAGCATCTGCTGCCAGCCATTGTTCAGCCAGTCGACCACGCAGGTTGGCAGAGTGCGGTTGGCGCAGTCGCGTCCGATCAGTTGTTCGACCTGAGTGCGGACTTCCTGCATGCGGTGCTCGCCTTCGGCGGCCTGGGCAACGCGTTCGGCATTCTGGCGGGCTTTGCGTTCCGCTGAGCTGACCAGCCCCTGCAGATTCTCCAGCAGGTCTTCCAGTGAGTTTTCGTCGCCTTCCAGGTTGTTGACCACCGGGCCAATCAGGTTCTCCAGCTTTTTAGAGACCTGACCTTCGCCACTGGTGGTGAGCTGGCCGAGCTTGGCCAGCAGGTTGAGAATCAGGCGCCCCGGGTGATCCGGGTTAAACAGCAGACTGGCGTCTTTCAGCATCAGCTGCAGCAGTGGCCAGCCAAGTTGTTCGATGTAGGGTTTTACAAAGCCGGCGACCTGATCGCTTTCCAGCATGTTCTGGGTGACGTGTTCCAGGGTTTCGATGGCGTCACGGGATTCAACCGGCAAGCTGACTTCCCGGGCTGCCAGAGCCTGCTCCATGGCTTCCCGCACATTGCCGGCGGCTACGGTTTGCTCTTTTGCCAGTTCAGTGACCAGTTCTTCAATTTCTGCCGGCTGCGCCTGGGGCAGCTGGTTGTCGGCCACTTCGGATTCCAGACGCTGATAGCGCAGACGCAGCAGGTTCTGGATGTTACTGAAGGCCTGACGTGCTTCTTCCTGGTGGCGGCGGAAGTTCTGGGCCGCATCTGCCGGACTTTCCGGCGTTGGCTGCCAGGCGGCATTGGCGGCGCTTGCGGCACCGTTATCCTGCGGCGACGTGGCGGCATTGTTGGTGTTGTCGCTGTTGTTGTTGCCTGAACTGGCACCGGATCCGCTGCCGGAACCACCATTGCCCTGACCGTCGTCGCTGACCACGACCTTGCGTGGTTTGCGGTAACGGAAGGTCAGTGGGATATCAATTTCTTTAATCAGGTGCTGATAGGAGGCCTGCAACAGGCTGCCGGCGACGTCTTCAAACACGCTGAAGGCGAGATCGCGGGCGGCCTGATCAAGTCCCAGTTTTTCCAGTGCATCGCGGAATGCTTCTGTCACTGTGGTCGGGCCAATCGGGTTGAAGCAGTGCTCAATCGGGGCATCGGACAGGGCATCAAGCAGCTGGCGCAGTTCAAAGGTGATGTGGGCCAGTTTCGATTGCAGGTGTGAGGCCGTTACCTTGGCCAGCAGCCAGTCTTCAAAATCGGCCTGCTGTACCAGGGATAAGCGCAGCTCGCCGCTTTCCGCTTCGTGATCCGGGGTGTATTCCGCTTCGCCGGCGAGCCAGCGTTCCATTTGTCGGTCAAGGTTAGCGACGAACTGAGTGAGAAGGTCTCCGGCGTTCTGCTTCGCCTGCTTCTCCAGCTTCAGCCATTGCTGCTGTTCGCCGGTGTTGTGCGCTTTGTTGGCTTTATCGAAGGTACCTTCGAGGAACTCCGGCAGCCATTTCTTCGGCAGCAGATCACTGAGACGCTTACTTTCCGCTTTAATTTCAGCGATGTAGGCAGTGCGCCGGGCGCTGTCGATTTTGCTGTCTTTGCGATGACGCTGACTGAATTCCTGTAAACGCAGAAACAGGCTGTCGTCCTGGGAAGGCAGGCGCAGCCCGACATGCTGTTCATTGTCGTGCACCCATTCGGTCAGCACTTCGATATGTTCATCATCGAGTTGCAGCGACAGAGTATGTTTACCCGAGGTGTCTTCAGGGCGGCCGTGGGGCCAAAGCAGGTTAAGTCCGGTCTGTGAATAGTCCACGACCTGACAGTCATAGGTTCCACCGCTGGCGAGCGTCAGTCTGGCATTGAAACTGATGGAAAAGCGGGGATGTTCACGAAGTTCAGCAGCCATGTTTCCTTCCAGTTATGGCGACGTACCAGTCCACTGGTTTGTCTTGTCGTTGCGCTGCCAATCCGGGTTGATGGCAGTCGCTCAGGTAAAAATTAATATTATCGCGTGGGTAATTCGCATCTGCATATAGTTATAAAGTCTGGCTCACTAACGGCCAGCTGAAAAGCAGGAATGACGACTCAGGCAGATTAAATGTCGTCATTCTGATGCTGATCACGCAGTTGTCGCAATTTGCGATACAGGGTGCGTTCGCTGACACCAAGTTTTTTGGCCAGTGCAGCGTTATCGCCCGTATATGCCCGGGCGATCCGTTCCAGATAAACGCTTTCAAGATTTGCCAGCGGCAGAATCTCGCTGCTCCCAAGTGTAATGCTTTCAGATGACAGTATGGCTGAAGATGCCGGAAACGGCTCGAGATGTTCTGGTTCAACCGAATTGCCATCGCAAAGCAGCACCGCACGCTCCAGCAGGTTGCGCAATTCACGGATATTGCCCCGATACTTATGACTGATCAGCCAGTCGCAGGCGCGGTCCGACAGTTGCAATACCCGGTGACGTGACAGCTGCTCCAGCAGATGGGTTGCCAGCGGAATTATATCCTCCGGGCGTTCATTCAGGGTGGGTAAATACACCGGGAACGGACTGATACGGTAATAAAGATCTCTGCGGAAGGTTCCTTCTGAGATCATTTCTTCCAGCTTTTGATGAGTGGCGCAAATTAGCCGAAAGTCAGCCTGTTTTGGCGTAATGCTGCCCACCGGACGATAACTGCCGCTTTCAATCAGGCGCAGCAGCTTTACCTGCATCGCCAACGGAATGTCCCCCACTTCATCAAGGAACAGAGTGCCACCACGGGCAGCCTCCACCAAGCCGGGTTTGCGATGTGTGGCGCCGGTAAATGCGCCTTTTTCATGGCCGAATAATTCGCTTTCGAACAGCGTCTCTGTCAGCCCGGAGCATTCCACTGTCACAAACGGACTGGCGGCGCGGTCGCTGTGGCTGTGCAGGTATTGAGCCGCCAGTTCTTTCCCGGTACCCGATTCCCCTAACAGCAGAACACTGATGTCGCTCGGAGCTGCGCGGCTGAGCAGTTCCAGCATCTGCGTATAAGCAGCACTGTATCCGACCATTCGTGATGCCGGATTGTCGGTGGCAGACCGCACCGGATGCATGATCTCGATAAAATAGCGGATCTCGCCTTCGTCATCGCGGATCGGATTAAGCTCCACATCCACGTGCTCGCGACCGTTGGCGGTGTTGTGAATATGCAGAATACGCTGGCGTTGTCCGGAATCCAGGCATTGGCGCAGCGGGCAGGTCTCACCGGCCTGGTCACAGGGGACGCGATAGCCGTGGGACACTTCGTAGCAGTGACGTGACAGTAAAGCCTGATCCTGGGAAAAGGTCTGACGGTAAGCCTCGTTGGCAGCGCAGATCTGATAGTCGCGGTTCATCAGAATGGCCGGGGCGGTAATCGCATCCAGCAGCGATGAGATGGCCGGCAGTGAGTGGTAATCCGTTGGGTGGCTCATGCAATGTCATTCCTGTCGTTCGGTATGACAAATCTGGCAGCTGAATCCGGCGCTGTAAAGGATAAGTACCTGAGACATTCTGCCTCATAGTGTAAAGATCGGCTGCTATATCTGTTCTGAAGCCCGTGCTGGAGCGCTTCAGGGCAGGGCCAGCAGGCTGTGCAGGCATTAAGTAATTAACTGGCCTGCTCTTTGCTCTCTGGCAAACAAAGAGAAACAGAATGCGGGAAGCAGCATGGTAAGGGTTAAACAATGGGAAAGTGAGAACCGGCTCAGTTATCTGATGATTGAGCCTATTTCCCGCCGCAGTGCGCTGGTCGATGTGTACCCGGATCAGCAGGAAGAGTGTCTGAATATTTTACAGATGCGCGGTCTGCATAACGCTTATCTGCTTTATACATTTAACCATGAATTTAATATGGATATTCCCGGTGTGATGATTAAACCGGACATGCCGTTGCCGGAAAAGGTTTTACCTTTAGGCGAAACTCACATTGAACGTCTGCAGAATTCCACGCAGGAGTTTGCTGCTTATGTGTGTGAAGGACATGTTTTTTCCGGCGAATGGTGGCTGCCGTTTGCACTGCGACAAATTGGCGCAGATGGATCGTGTGGGAAATCCGTTATGCTGCCGCTCGCTAACCTGCCGGATGACCATATTCTGCACCCTGGCAGGGTGATTTCGGGTATTCGCATCAGCACTGTAAGGCAGGAAAAAGCCTTTGCTGACAATCAAAATGCCGAGGTGTTTATCCGTGGTTGAATCAATGAATTTATTAAAAAGCAGAGTAGACTTTTTTATAAATTTCCGGATGGCAAAGGCTCCGGAAGAAATCTTTTTTCATCAATCTGACATCTGTCAATTTAAAGTACCTTTCCCTTGCAATCGGAGGATCTGCAATGATCAGTGAAAGTCTGGTTGATATTTCGCGGCTGCAGTTTGCAATCACCGCGCTTTATCACTTTCTGTTTGTTCCGCTGACGCTGGGCCTGTCGTTTATTTTAGCGATTATGGAGTCCACGTACGTTATGACTGGTAAACAGGTTTACCAGGATATGGTGAAATTCTGGGGCAAATTATTCGGTATTAACTTTGCCCTGGGTGTGACGACTGGTCTGACCATGGAGTTCCAGTTCGGTACCAACTGGGCTTATTACTCACATTATGTAGGGGATATTTTTGGTGCGCCTCTGGCGATTGAAGGTCTGATGGCTTTCTTCCTGGAATCCACCATGATCGGCCTGTTCTTTTTTGGCTGGGACCGTATGTCCAAAGTCCAGCACCTTGCGGTGACCTGGCTGGTGGCTATTGGTTCTAACCTGTCTGCGCTGTGGATTCTGATTGCAAACGGCTGGATGCAGAATCCGGTTGGTGCCGAATTTAATTTCGAAACCATGCGTATGGAAATGACCAGCTTTGCTGAAGTACTTTTCAACCCGGTTGCTCAGGTTAAATTTGTTCACACCACCTCTGCCGGTTATGTAACAGGTGCCATGTTTGTGCTGGGTATTTCCAGCTACTACATGCTGAAAAAACGCGACCTGCCATTTGCCCGTCGTTCATTTGCGATTGCTTCAAGCTTCGGTTTTGCTGCGATTCTTTCCGTAATTATTCTTGGTGACGAATCCGGTTACGAAATTGGTGACGTACAGAAAACCAAACTGGCTGCCATTGAAGCGGAATGGGAAACTCAGGAAGCGCCCGCGGATTTCACTCTGATTGGCTTCCCGAGCCAGGACGATATGGAAACCCACGGTGCGATCAAAATTCCGGGGGTACTGGGCCTGATTGCTACCCGCTCGCTGGATGAAGAAGTGGTCGGTATTAAAGATCTGCTGGCTGAACACGAAGAACGCATTCATCGCGGTATGGAAGCTTACGGCCTGCTGGAAAAAATGCGCGCCGGTGATAAATCTGAACCAACCGTTGCTGCGTTTGATGCATTAAAAGACGACCTGGGTTACGGCCTGCTGCTGAAGAAATACACTGAAAACGTGGTCGATGCGACTGACGAGCAGATCAAAATGGCTGCCAAAGACAGTATTCCTCAGGTTGCCCCTATGTTCTGGAGCTTCCGCATTATGGTGGCCATTGGTTTCCTGATGCTGCTGATGATTGCGACTTCTTTCTGGTCCAGCATCCGTCACAACATGGAACAGAAACCATGGTTGCTGAAAGCGCACCTGTGGGCCATTCCATTGCCATTCCTGGCATGTGAAACCGGTTGGTTTGTGGCGGAATTTGGTCGTCAGCCATGGGCGATCGGTGAAGTGCTGCCGACTCATCTGGCGGTATCCAGTCTGACCATGACCGATCTGTTCCTCAGCCTTGGCAGCTTTATCGCACTGTATTCCCTGCTGCTGGTGGCAGAGATTTATCTGATGTTCAAATTTGGTCGCATGGGGCCTTCTGCTCTGCATACCGGCCGTTATCACCATGAACAGAATGCCTCTGGTGCTTCCGCTGCACCGGCTCAGGCAGTAAAAGATCCGGCGTAAGGAGCAGATCATGGATTATGAAGTTTTAAAAGTTATCTGGTGGGTGCTGATCGGTGTACTGCTGATTGGCTTCGCCGTCACCGACGGCTTCGATATGGGTGTTACTTCGTTGCTGCGTGTGGTCGGTCGTACCGACTCTGAGCGTCGGGTAATGCTCAACAGTGTGGGTCCGCACTGGGATGGTAACCAGGTGTGGTTTATTACTGCCGGTGGTGCCATTTTCGCTGCGTGGCCTGTGGTTTATGCCGTTGCTTTCTCCGGTTTCTACTGGGCTCTGTTGCTGGTTCTGTTTGCACTGTTCTTCCGTCCGGTGGGTTTTGAATACCGCTCTAAAGTGGAAGATCCACGCTGGCGTGGTGCCTGGGACTGGGGTCTGACCATTGGTGGTGCTGTACCTTCGCTGGTGTTCGGTGTGGCCTTCGGTAACCTGCTGTTAGGAGTTCCTTTTGGTATCGACGAGTTTATGCGTTCAACCTACACAGGTTCTTTCTGGGCACTGCTGAACCCGTTTGCTCTGGTGGCCGGTCTGGTCAGTCTGGGTATGCTGGTGATGCACGGTGCGACGTATCTGCAGATGCGTACAGCCGGTGATCTGCATGAGCGTGTGCGTAAAACTGCGCTGCTGATGGCGATTGTTGTGACCGTACTGTTCGCTCTGGCGGGCGTGTGGCTGGCAATGGGTATCGATGGCATGGTGATCACTTCAACTGCAGTTGATCCGGGTGGTGTTATCACTCCGCTGGATAAAGTTGTGGAAGTACGTGAAGGTGCCTGGCTGTCTAATTACAGCGAATATCCGATCACTATCCTGGCGCCTGTGGTTGCTTTTGCCGGACTGTTGCTGACGGCCGCTATGTCTGCGGCTAACCGTGGCGCACTGGCATTTGTCAGCAGCTCACTGGCGATTGCCGGTATCATTCTGACTGCCGGTGTCAGTCTGTTCCCGTTCGTGATGCCATCCAGTACCAACCCATCTCAGTCACTGACTATGTGGGATGTGGTATCCAGTGAAATGACACTGAATATTATGTTCTGGGTTGCCATGGTCTTCGTACCGATTGTGCTGTCTTACACAGCCTGGGGTTACTACAAAATGCGTGGCCGTCTGACCACAGATTTTATCGAAGACAACAAATACAGCACTTACTGAGTGGCTTTAACAGGTGGCGGGTAAGCCCGCCACTGAGGAGAAAATTATGTGGTACTTTGCCTGGATTTTAGGTGTTCTGCTGGCGTGTTCTTTCGGTATTCTGAATGCCATGTGGCTTGAGAATAACGAGGACTTTGACCGCGATGCGGATAAATAAGAGTAAGGGAGCGTATGAGCGCACCTGACTATAAAGCGTTCGGCCCGCTGTATGCGGGCTGGGCCCGTTTCCTGTCCCTGGCCGGTTCGTTCGCACTGGCTGTTCTGCTGATGTTTACTCAGCACGATCCCTGGATCAGCTATCCTGTTGTTGACCGTATCCTGCTGTTGCTGACATTTGTCGGTACCGGAGCCGGTTTTGTGCACGGCCTTGGCTATGTTCCTGTGCTTAAATTCTTTCGCCTTCTGTTCAGCCCCTATGTTGGCTGGCCACTGATGCTGGCCGGTATTTTATGGTGGGTCAGCTGAGCGCAGAGTGAAGCGCGGGTGCGACAAAAGATACGGTAAATGAAGCTGTCACAGAGGTGTTATTTCTGTATGCTTATCTGGTAATTTAAATGTTGGTTTAACCGACGCTTTGTCGTCACAGAAAAACAACAGGAGATAATTATGGCTCTGAGCAAAGAAGATCTTTTGAAAGCAGCCGGCGAGTCGGTTAATCCGGTCGATGCCGCCGCCGCAGAGGCCCTGTTACAAAAAGGTGCGGTTGTACTCGATGTACGCGAGCCTGCCGAATTTGATATGGGGCATTTACCGGGTGCCGTTAATGTTCCGCGCGGTGTACTGGAATTCCGTGTTGGTGATCATCCGGCACTGTGTGATCCGGCTGCTGAAATTCTGCTGTATTGCAAAAACGGCGGGCGCAGCACGCTGGCAGCACATACCTTAAAACAGATGGGCTTCGACAATGTACGCATGCTGGTGGGTGGCTTTGATGGCTGGTCCGGCTCTGTGCATAAAGTGGAAGTTGATCCGAGCATGTATAAATAATTAGCAGGGAAGGTTCTGATTATGCGTTATCTGATGATGGCAGTGGCATTAAGTGCCGGCAGTGTTCAGGCGGCAGAGGTGGATGTATTAACCGCAGAAGCACGTCAACAGACTCAGGCTTTGGGTCAGTCGTTGATGAAAACCCTGAAACAGGGAATTAAAAGCTCGGGTCCGGTGGAAGCAATCGGTCTGTGTAATGTGCAGGCACCGGCCATTGCCGGTCAGCTCAGTCAGGGTGACTGGCAGGTGGGGCGTACGGCACTGAAAATCCGCAACCCCGGCAATGCACCGGATGAGTGGGAAACAGAAACGCTGAAATCCTTTGATGCGCGTATCAAAGCCGGCGAAAGCCCACAGATGATGGAAGCGACACTGCTGTCAGATAACGAATTCCGTTATATGAAAGCGATTCCCACCAAACCGCTGTGTGTTACCTGTCATGGTGCGGAATTAACTGAGCCAGTGAAAGCCCGTTTATCTGAACTGTATCCTGACGATGCAGCAACCGGATTCAACGTTGGTGAACTGCGCGGTGCATTTACCCTGAGCAAAACACTGCAATAAACAGCAGCTGGCGGAGGCTGAATGTCTGAGCATATTATCCATGTGAACTGGGCGCGCGCGGGTGAGTTCTCCCATGAAGGGTTTGAACGCCGCCATGATATTGAATTCAAACCACAACTGAGCATTCCTGCTGGTGGTGCGGGCAATGATTTCGGTGCCGATCCGGAACAGATGCTGGCGGCCGCGATGGCCAGTTGTCATATGCAGACCTTTCTCGCTCTGGCGGCGAAAAAGCGTCTGCAGGTGGAATCCTACCGTGATACAGCCAGTGCTGAAATTGCTCAGCGCGAAGACGGTAAATTCTGGGTGTCGGTCATTCGTCTGGCACCGAAAGCTGTTTTCACGGGCGAGAAAATTCCTGATGAAGCGGCAATTAAAGCCATGCATGAAAAAGCGCATGATCATTGCTTTATCGCCAATTCAACCAGCAGTGAAGTGATCGTAGAACCACAGTTCTGAAATCTTCATCTGATGTAACAACATTGCGGATAATCTGCCACAAAACCCATATTCTGGTTTAAGCTGGAATATGGGTTTTTTATATTCTGCTGTTGTCACCGCAGAATTACACAGCGTACGGGATGTCTGGCCATGATGGTGTCTATTTCCAGTGTTATTGGTTTATCCGGCGTGGATGTCCGGGAAAATGCCCGGGCGCGAATGGTCGGGCGTTATTTCGATTGGCCGATGATCGGTATTGCTTTGTGGATCATCTTTGAATGGTATCTTGAAGCGCAGGCGGATAAACCACTGCCGTTTGCTTACATCACTGACTGGTTTTTGTGGGCCTTTTTTCTGCTGGAAACCCTGATTCTCAGCGCCCTGGTTGATAATAAAAAACGCTACCTGATGACCAACTGGAGCAATCTGGTGATTGTGATCGCCGGTATGCCTCTGCTGTGGGAATACCTGCCTTATGCCGGCGGTTTGCGTACGCTGCGTCTGCTGGCGATGTTCACCATGCTGATGAATATGTCCGGCAGTTTTCAGAAAATTATGGGAAAAAATCACCTCGGCCCTACGCTGATGGTGAGCTTTATTATTATCGTGATGGCCGGCACTCTGATGGCGGTAATCGATCCGAATGTGGATACGCCGCTCGATGGTATCTGGTGGGCCTGGGTGACGGTGACGACGGTTGGCTACGGCGATATTGTGCCGGGGTCCACCGCCGGGCGGTTATTCGGATCTGTACTGATTCTGATGGGGATTGGCTTATTCGCCATGATGACTGCCAGTTTTTCTGCTTTTTTTATGCAACGTGAAGAAGAAGATCTTTTTGATAAGGAACGTCTTCATGCTCAGCAGCTGGAAAAAATGGAAGTGCGCATGGAGCAGCTGGAGAAGAAGCTGGATCGCTTGCTGATTATGGCGCTGGAAGCTGAGCGGGCACAGCTGGAAAAAGGCCGTGACCCGGAAGCAGGGGAACGCTGACGGTTGAGGTCCGCAAGCGCCGGACAGTAATCTCAGCCGCAGCTGATGACTGTCCGGTTGCCATAGCATGGCTTATTCAGCTTTGGATTACTGAGCTTGTGTTGAGGCGCACTTCACGCACAGAGTTGTGTAAGGCACTGCGGCCAGGCGTTCAGCGGCGATGTCTTCACCACAGGCGCTGCATTCACCGTAAGTTCCTGCCTCGATACGTGCCAGTGCCGCTTTAATCTGGTTAATTTCATTCACCGATTCATCCGCAATGGCGCGCAGCACGTCATCGTTCTCGCGCGCGGTTGCCTGCTCGGCAAAGTCCGCCGGTACTGCTTCATCCTGATGGCTGGCATCCCGGGCAGTTTTATCCGCACGTGCTTCAAGAACGGCCTGTCGATCCATAAGTTGTTGTTTTATCTGGCTGATATCCATACATCACCTGTTTTTGTATCAAGGGGGGGCTTGCCTGTGTCTGAATGTCGGGTAGAGCTGTAGTCAGGTTCAGGCTTACATTAAGGGCTACTTTCAGGCTATGCCTGTGACTGTTCCCGCGCATTGATATGCGTCATACATAGAATTAAATGCTTTGGGCAAAGCTTCCACTGACGGCTCTGGCCTGTGGTATGTTTACTTGATTGACGCAAAAAAGGGTCTGCCAATTCTGCCGGCGTATTAAGTCTGGTGGTGGGGCAGCCCCTCAGAACCTGGAAACCGTTATGCATGAACCGTTAGAACTCAAAGATCCATACGCTGCCCTGGGTAATTCCATGCAGTTTATTGAGCGGCTGGAACATCTGTACCGCGTGCTGCGCGAGCAATATGAGGGCATTCAACGTTTTGCCCTGGCGCTGTACAACAGTGATGATGATCAGTTATCGACGTTTATTTATGAGAGTGACTTTGCTTCCCCTCTGCTGGGTTACTCTGTGTGCCTGGGTGATGTGCCATCGCTGAAGCATATGGCCGACACTCATACCGTGCGTGTGGTTCCGGATATGCGTGTATTTCGCGGTGATGTTATGTCAGAGCATACCGAGGCGCTGCTCAGTCAGGGCTACCGTTCCAGCTTCAGTATGCCGCTGTATCACGATGGCCGGCTGATGGGTTTTCTGTTTCTGAATTCTACCCGCATGGAGTATTTCGATCCGGCAAAGCTGGCGTACTGCAACATATGGGGCCATCTGATTGGCCAGCAGCTGATCCGCGAGCAGGATGCTGTGGAAAAGATGCAGGGACTGGTGAGCTTTGCTACGGACGTCACCGGTCGCCGCTCCATTGAAACCGATTCGCATGTCCGGCGGATGGCAGCGTACGCGCGTATTATCGGGCGTGAGCTGCAGGCTCAATGGCAGCTGAGTGATGCATTTATTGAATACCTGACCTTATTTGCGCCGTTGCACGATATTGGCAAGGTCGCTATCTCTGACAGCATTCTGCATAAAAAAGGCGGGCTGACAGAGGCGGAATTTGAAGAAATGAAGCGCCATGTGACGGTGGGGCGCGACATGGTGGATCAGGCTATTTCTCATTTTGCTCTGGGCGATATGGAGCACAGCGAGATGCTGCGCAATATCGTCGAATATCACCACGAAAAACTGAATGGCAGCGGCTACCTTGGCTGTGAAAATGGCGAAGTACCACTGGAAGCGCGGATTATTGCTGTTGCCGATATTCTTGATGCTTTGTTAAGTAAGCGCAGCTACAAGGAAGCCTGGCCATTTGAGCGGGTACAGGAAGAAATGCAGCGTATGGCCTCATCCCATGAACTGGATCAGGCCTGCGTGGCAGCGGTGATTAAGCACCGTGCCCGCATTGATGAGATCTGTCAGCGTTATCCGTAACGCTGGCGGAGTATTTCACGCTCAGTCGAGCAGAATAATCGCCAGACGCAGAAAGTCCTGGGAGGTCAGCAGGCCGCTCAGGCGATTATTTTCATCACACACCAACAGGCAGCCGTGGCGCTTCTCTTTCAGCTTACGGCCGGCCTCTGCCAGTGTCATGGTCGGTGCGACCTGCAGGTAATTGGTTTCAGCACAGTCACTCAATGGCGTTTTTGCCAGATATTCCTGCAGATGGTGCGCACCAAATTTATCGGTGATGCGGAAAGCCTGAGCCAGAAACTCCTTCTGTGTCAGCACACCGGCAATGCTGCCATCGTCGTTCACAACCGGAATATGGCGGATCTGGTGCTCCTTCATCAGCTTCTCTGCATCCTGCAGGCTGTTATCCGGCTTCAGGGTCAGTAATTCCCGTGTCATCAGGTCCTGCACCAGTTTCATAAACGTATCCTGTGGCTGTGAATCCAAGTGGTTTGCTACAGCTAAAGTAAAGCAGGAAATTGCGGAAGTGCTACGCTTAGCAGAGCGAAGGAGGGACTATGAGCATCAATAATCACATCCGTAATTATTATGAGCAGCTGGTGGCTGAGGAAATACTGCGCACCATGGCTGGCCATGAACGCATTAACGACGTCGACTACCTGGCGGATATCGCCTGTGTTGCCCTTAATCGTCTGCCAGCGCGGTATATCCGCTTTGAAGTCGATATGGCGTTTTACATGACGCCGGCGGAGCTGGCAGAGAACACTGACGCGGTAAAAACGGCGGTGAAAGACGCCATTGCCTTCGTCAACAACCACCGGCGTGACCCCATCGGCGATACTGCTGTCGCGGAATAACACACACCTTCAGCGGCAGTTCAGCCATCTCAGATTGGCGCTGCCGTGCCAGGACTCGCCAGCCGGGTCTTCTGTCAGTAAAATGACTGTTATCTTTTAGTCACTGCTGCTGTTTTTAACAGTCAATAATCCTATGAAAACCCGTATCACTGAACTGCTGGGGATTGAAGCCCCGTTGATTCTGCCCGGCATGAGCTGGATCTCCACGCCGCAGCTGGTCGCCGCGGTGTCCAACGCCGGAGGGCTGGGCATTCTCGCCAGTGGCCCGCTGACGCCGGAGGATACCCGTGCCGCCATCCGCGAAATCCGTGAGCTGACGGATAAACCTTTTGGTATCGGGGTGACCCTGTTGATGCCCGGGGCCAAAGAGAATGCCGAAGTGGCGCTGCAGGAGCAGGTGCCGGTGATTAACTTCTCGCTGGGTAAAGGTGACTGGCTGGTAAAACGTGCCCATGAATACGGCGGCAAGGTGATTGCTACTGTGGTATCTGAAAAGCACGCACTGTCTGCTCAGGCAATAGGTGCTGATGCCCTGTTGGTAACTGGCCACGAAGCTGCGGCCCACGGCGGTGATGTCACCTCACTGGTACTGGTACCAGCCATCGCCGCAAAAGTGGATATCCCGGTAATCGCAACCGGCGGTTTCGCCGATGGCCGCGGCCTGCTGGCGGCGTTATCGCTGGGGGCTGAAGGTATCGCCATGGGCTCGCGTTTTGCCACCAGTCTTGAATCACCCTTGCATGCCAATACCAAGCAGGCCGTGATCGAGCGTGGCGAGCAGGATACGATTTACTCAAAGAACTTTGATGGCTTGTGGGCGCGGGTTATGAAGACGCCGCGTTCACAGAAAGAGACACGTCGTCCGATGAATCTGATCAAGGCGTTTATCGAGGCAACCAAAGCCGCACGTATTGTTAAACAGCCGGTGTGGAAAATCATGCTGGGTATGCTGGCAATGATGGATAAGATTCTGCTGTTGGCCTACTTCGGTGCCAGTGTGCCACGCCTCAAGGCTGCCACCATTGATGGTGACCTGAACAAAGGTGTGCAGTTTATTGGTCAGACTCAGGGTCTGATCAGTGACGTGGTCACAGTAGAAGAAATTGTCCGCCGTACTCTGGCGCAGGCGCAGAGTCTGCATGCGCAGCAGACGTCGCTTTTCACTCAGTAAAATCCAATACTGAGGCAGCCACTTAATATTGCCAGCCCGGCTGAACGCCGCGGTTGCTGCACGATCAAGGCCTGACAGAAACACTCTGCCGGGCCTTTTTTTATGAACGGGTGTACGTACCTAACTACAGAATTCAGCCTCTGGTATGGGTCTTTGGGGTTGGCAGGTTAGCTGGCCTGTATTGTCGGTACGTATGTCTCACTCCGTCCTGTACATCCCATCGGACCTTTCTAGACTGTGCCCGCTGACTGGCACAACAATAAATGCCAATGCACGATGCGAACTCCTTAAGTGGAGTTGATGAATAAAAATAATAACAGGACGACAATATGAAAAAATTAATGGCGATCGCCGCTCTGCTGAGCATGACACTCAGCTTCCATGTCTCAGCCATGTCTGCTGCTCCGGAGACTGGCTATACCGAAACCCGCTATCCGATTGTGCTGGTTCACGGCTTTCTTGGCTGGGACACCATGCTGGGCATTGATTACTGGTATCAGATAACAGAAGCACTGCAGGAAGGCGGTGCGGACGTATATGTGGTTACCGTTCCCAATGCCAATACTCCGGAAGTACGCGGCGAAGAACTGATTCCGCAGATTGAAGAAATTCTGGCATTAACCGGTGCGCAACGGGTGAACCTGATTGGTCACAGTCATGGCGGACCGACAACCCGCTATGTGGCCTCTGTCCGCCCTGAGCTGGTGGCCTCTGTTACCTCAGTTTCCGGTGTGAACAAAGGCACGCCGATCGCCGATACACTGATCGCCACAGCGGAAGATTCTGCGGCATTTGATGCCATCTTCGGTGGTATTGTGAATCTTGCTGCAGAAGCGCTGAACCTGATTTCCGGCGCTGACTACGATGATGTGAACGCTATGATCGCCATTGCCTCAATGACCTCTGAGCGTGCGGTGGTGTTCAATCAGCAGCACCCCGGAGGCATCCCGGACAGTGCCTGTGGCGAAGGTGATTACGAATATAACGGCGTACGTTATTACTCCTGGGCGGGTGCTGATCCGACCACGGTTGCGCTTGATCCTATGGATCTGATTACCGTGGCATTCAGCCAGTTTTTCCCCGAAGGGCAGGTCAACGATGGCTTTGTCGGTGCCTGTGATGCGCATCTGGGGATGGTGATCCGCGATGATTTTGTGATGAATCACCTGGATGAAATCAATCAGTTCCTTGGTTTACATGATATCAACGAGACCGACCCGGTCGCTGTTTACCGCACCCATGCCAATCGCCTGAAATCTGCGGGCCTGTAACGTCAGTCTGATCAGTTTTGACTAATTATTTCAGGGGCAGAGCCGTTCGCTCTGTTCCTGAGGTAATGTCTTCAGGCTGTCCTGACTTGTCCTATGGTAGCGGAGAGATTCCACTAAAATCGTACGACTCATGCATAACCCGGAGCCTGTCGTCCCGGATAAATTATAAAAAGCATAACAACCGATAAAAAACTCTGAAGATAAACCCGATAACAATTAAAAAATAAAAAGAAAAATAAAAACAACAGGCAAATAATAATGAAAAAAATAATTGCTGCTGCAGCGCTTGGCGCCGCTCTGACTACGACTCTGTTTTCTGTGCCGGTAATGGCGATGTCGGAAACACCACAAACCGGTTATACGGAAACCCGCTACCCGATTGTACTGGTGCACGGTTTTCTCGGTTTTGATTCAGTGCTAGGCATTGAATATTTTTATAAAGTGGCTGAAACCCTGCAGGAAGATGGCGCCGATGTGTTTACCGTAGCGGTTTCCAATACGAATTTTCCGGAATATCGCGGAGAACAGTTATTGCAACAGGTAGAAGAAATTCTGGCGATCACCGGTGCGGAAAAAGTAAATCTGATCGGCCATAGCCATGGCAGTCCGACCAGTCGTTATGTCGCTTCGGTACGACCTGATCTGGTGGCGTCGGTTACCGGTGTTTCCGGGGTGAACAAAGCGACGCCGGTAGCGGATACGCTGATGGAATGGTCTGAAAATCAGGCGGTTTTTGGCGCCGCGTTTGATGCTGCTATTGGCACTCTGTCTGCGGCTGTTGATTTTCTTTCCGGTGCCAATCAGGAGCTGGACGTCATGGCTTCCGTAGGTTCTATGACCACTGCGGCAACAGAAGCTTTTAATGCACAGCACCCCGGTGGCATTCCGGCAACAGACTGTGGCGAAGGCGATTATGAATATAACGGCGTGCGTTACTACTCCTGGGCAGGTGCTGAGTCTGTCACCAATCTGCTCGATCCGCTGGAATTTGTTACCGCCACATTCGGTACTTTCTTCCCTGAAGGTGTTGCCAATGATGGCTTCGTCGGTGCCTGTGCTGCCGGACTGGGCATGGTGATCCGTAACGATTTTGCTATGACGCATCTGGATGAAATCAATCAGTCACTGGGTATTCATGATCTGCAGGATACTGACCCGCTGACTGTTTTCCGTACTCACGCTAACCGACTGAAGAACGCAGGACTCTGATGATGAAGCCATTGCACGGTGCCATTGCTCTGACCATTTGCGGAATTGCTATCTGGGCTGTGGGTATGCTCACTGAACCTCAGGTGCGGGTCGCTTCTGAACATGCGACAGAGGTGATGACAGGGCAGGTTGCCGTGCTGGCTTCTTTTCATCAGGATGATCAGACAGACATTAAGCTGAACGAATTGAAAACATTCCGCGGTGCCAGTGCTGATGGTTTATTGCGAACGGATCTGCAGGGCAATCTGATCATAGATATGGCGCTGAAACGCTGGATTGATTTTTATTTGTCTGCCCGCGGGGAATTACCTCTCGACGATATTATTGCGGCGATGCACAGTGAAATTTCGCAGTTAATACAACCGGGTCAGCAGCAGGCAATGACGTTGCTGGATAATTATCTGGGCTATCTGGCGGCTCTGGGTGAATACGATGAACAAACCGGCCAGCGTCTCGCCGGAGCAGACTTTGATGCCATGGCTGCGCGTCTGCAATGGCAGCAGAGATTGCGCCGTGAATGGCTGCAGCCCGACGTTGTTGAAGCATTTTTTGCCGAAGATGAAGCCATCGACAGCTACACCCTGGAGCGTATACGCGTCGCCCGTGCCGGTGGTGATCCGGCGGGTGTCTCTGATGACGTTCTGCCACAGAATATCCGTGATATGCGCGAACGTTCCCGCTCCGTTATCAGTATGCGCAGCAGCGAAGCGGATATGCGCGCCGCAGGTGCCGGCGATGATGAAATTCACAGCTGGCGGGTGGCAACCTTTGGTGAAGAAGTTGCGCAGCGTTTAGCAGCAGTGGATGAAAAACAGCAGGCCTGGCGTGAACGCCTGCGAGAATATAAAAAATATACCGACTCTCTGGCGGTACAGCAGTTAGGCGACACTGAGCGTGAGCGTCTGTTAAATGCCTACAAAAACCGTTACTTCAGCCCTGTTGAAATAAAACGTATTCCTGCCGCATTATCTTTGCTGGCGTCTGATGAATAACCATTTCAGAACAGGCAGATTAATCAGCATCCGCCTGCTGTAACAGTGATTTTATCGGCTCAAACAGCGCAGGCACACTGATCAGAATATTTTCACTCCAGATCTCCGGATTTTCTCCGGCGGGTGGCTGATGAAAGTGGCCAAACTGCGCACCGGCTTCCCGGGCAATTAACTGCGCCGCGGCAAAATCCCAGGGTTTTACCGTTTCATAGTAGGCATCCAGGCGTCCGCAGGCGACCCAACAGATATCCAGTGCGGCGGAACCCAAACGCCGCAGATCAGCACACTTTTCCAGTATGTATGACAGACGGTTAATTAACTGCGGAATCGTATTTTTATGGTAAGGAAAGCCGGTTGCGACAATAGCGCGGCGTAAATCTTCAGTTGCAGCACAGTGAATATTTTCACCATTTAACCATGCGCCGGCACCTTTTTCTGCGCTGAAGGTTTCTTCCAGAAACGGGTTGTGTACCACCGCCAGCTGCGCCGACCCTTTATGGTAATAAGCGATGGAAATTGCCACCTGCGGATGATGGTGTGCGTAATTTACCGTGCCATCGATAGGATCGATAATCCATAAATGCTCATGGTTGGTATCGGCATCCGGAGCCAGTTCTTCCGACAGAATCTGATGATCCGGATAATTGCTCTGAATACTGTCGCGGATAATCTGGTCGGCGGCCACATCGGCCTGAGTCACCAGTTCATCACCGCCTTTAAAACGGATATCCAGCTGGCTGCGCTGACGACGGATTTCTTCTCCGGCTGTGGTTGCCAGCGTTGTTAAAAAATCGAGTTTGACTGACATAAACACTCTCTGCTGTGTTGATTTACGACTGCTCTGAGTTACTGACTGGCGCTGCTGCGCCACTGCTGTACTGCCTCAAGGACAGGTTTCATGATCAGCGGCTGAGCTTTTTCGGTCGGATGAATGCCGTCATCCTGCAGCATGCCGTCCTGCAGAATAAACTCCGCCTGAACAAAAGGTACCAGCGGAATATTTTCCGCCTCACTGACTTCCTGATAGAGCTTACGGAAGCCTTCGGTATAGCGCGCGCCATAATTAGGCGGTATCTGCATACCGAGCAAAATCACATCGGTACCCGCCTGTTGGGCGCTTTTGACCATACTTTGCAAATTTTTACGAATGTTCTGCAAAGGCATGCCACGCAGCGCATCATTGCCTCCCAGCTCCAGAATCATCAGCTGTGGTTTGTGCTCCGACAGCAGGTCTGGCAGGCGATTGCGGCCGCCGACGGTGGTATCGCCGCTGATGCTGGCGTTGACGATCTTAAGCTGCGGAACATCCTGTTCCAGCGCATTTTGCATTAATGCCACCCAGCCCTGTTGCACAGGGATTCCAAATCCGGCACTAATGCTATCTCCTACAATCAGAACAACAGGTTCTGCCCGGGCAAGCGCCGGTAACAGCAGAACCATAAGCAACAGATTTTTCACATTGGTTAATGGCGAATTAAACAGACGACGGATTTTTATGCTGGCAGATAACGACACAGGCAATACCACTGAATATGCTCTCCGGATTCAATCTCTGACGAAAACCGTAGCAACCGGTTCCCAGAAGCTGACCATCTTGCAGGGCGTCGATATTGATATCAAGTCGGGTGAAAGCGTTGCCATCGTCGGCACTTCTGGCAGTGGGAAGTCTACTTTGCTGGGCATTATGGCGGGTCTGGATCTGCCGACCTCCGGTGATGTGGTTTTACTCGGTCAGTCGTTATCGCAGTTGGATGAAGACCAGCGTGCCGCAGTCAGAGCCTCCGGTGTGAGCTTTGTGTTTCAGAATTTTCAGCTGCTGCCAGGCCTGACCGCGCTGGAAAACGTCATGCTGCCACTGGAAATCCGCAGTGAAAAAAATGCCCGTCAGCAGGCCGCGGAGCTGCTGCAGAAAGTTGGTCTGGGTGAGCGCCAGTTGCATTATCCGGCGCAGTTGTCCGGTGGCGAGCAGCAAAGGGTAGCGATTGCCCGGGCGTTTGCCGGTCATCCCAGTATTCTGTTTGCCGATGAACCCACAGGCAATCTCGACAGCAATACCGGACGTCAGGTGGAAGACCTGTTGTTTGAGCTGAATAAGGCCCAGGGCACAACGCTGATTCTGGTCACCCACGATGACCGTCTGGCGGAACGCTGTCAGCGCTGTGTGCATATGCAGGGCGGCGTGCTTGAAGAACGCGCTGCTGATGCCAGCCACAGCCGTCCGGAGGAACGCCTGTGATCCTGCGTATGGCCAGCCGCCTGTTGTGGCGGGAAGCGCGCAGTGGTGAACTCAGTCTGATTCTTGCCGCTCTGCTGATTGCTGTGATCTCGACCACCGCCATCGCGCTGTTCAGTGCCCGCCTCGAACTGGCAATGGAAGCCAAATCCAACGATATGCTGGGTGCTGATCTGCGTCTGCAATCGACCTCTGAACCGGATCCGGCATGGCGCGAAGAGGCGCAGTCTCTGGGTCTGAATACCGCCCGGATTCTGACCTTCCCCTCGGTGGTGCTGTTTGGCGATGAGATGACGCTGGCGGCGGTTAAAGCCGTGGACGATGGTTATCCGTTACGCGGCACCCTGAAAGTAACTCAAGACGCACAACAGCCCGGACAGGCCATGAGTCATGGTCCGTTGCCTGGTGAGGTCTGGGTTGAACCCAGACTGCTGGCACTGCTGGGTGCGGCTGTTGGTGATCCACTGGAACTGGGCACATCGGTCTTCACGGTAAGCGGCATCATCACTGAAGAAAGTGACCGCGGAGGTAATTTCTATAATTTATCGCCGCGGCTGATGATGAACTGGCAGGATCTGGATGGCACCGGACTTACCGCGGCCGGCAGCCGTCTGCGCTGGCGGATTCTGGTCAGCGGGGATGCTGATGCGATAGAGCAGTGGCGTGGTTTCCGTGAGCTGCTGCCGAACCAGAAGTTTGAATCACTGGAAGACGGCAATCAGGCGGTGTCGCGCACGCTCGACCGCGCCAAACGCTACCTCGGCATCGCGGCGTTGCTGTCTGTGGTGCTGGCCAGTGTCGCGGTGGCGATCAGCGCCCGCCGTTATGCTTCGCGCCATTTTGATATCAGCGCGCTGATGCGCACTTTTGGTCTGGCCCAGCGACAGGTGTGGAGTATTTATGCCTGGCAGCTGGTGATGCTGGGCGTCTTCGCCACTGTTTTGGGGCTGTTACTGGCCGCGGGTCTGCAGACCCTGCTACTGCATTTACTGGCTGGTGTGGTGCCTGCGGATCTGCCACCTGCACCTCTTTCGGCCTGGCTGCTGGGCGCCAGCTCAGGTCTTATAACCCTGCTCGGATTTGCGTTGCCGTACATTATGCCGTTGGCGCGGGTGACGCCGCTCAGAGTGCTGCGCCGCGATCTTGAGCCTGTGCCTCTGGCCGGCTGGTTCGTCACCGTACTGGCATTGGCGGCGCTGACTCTGCTGCTGTATCTGTTTACTGACGATCTGCCCCTGACGCTGGGGATGATGGGCGGAGGCAGCGTATTGGTGCTGCTGATGCTGGTGCTGCTGGTGTTACTGATCCGTTTTCTGCAGCGTCGTTTTGCGCAGAAAACATTACCTCTGGTTGTGCGCTTCGCCTGGCAGCATATCAGCCGTAACAGCCGCCAGAGTGCCGGCCAGATTCTGGCGTTTGCGCTGACGCTGATGGTCATGGTGGTGATCGGTGGGCTGCGTACGGATCTGCTCGCCGACTGGCAGGCCAGCCTGCCGGAGAAAGCACCGAATGTCTTCGCGATTAATATTCAGAATTACGAAGTGGATGATTTCCGTGCCACGCTGGAGCAGAACGGACTGCAGCATGAAAAGCTTTATCCCATGGTGCCGGGACGTTTACTGACCATTAACGGTGTCAGTGTGCAGGAGCTGAATGTGGCCAAAGACCCGGCGATTAACCGCGATCTGGCGCTGACCGCCGATGCTGATTTGCCGGATTCCAACGAGATTGTTGAAGGCAGCTGGGACAGCCTGAACAACGGCACGATGGAAGTGTCGATGGAGCAGCGGCTGGCTGAACGCCTGGGCGTGGCCATGGGCGATAAACTCGGCTTCAATGCCGGTGGTCAGGCGTTTGAAGTCACCGTCAGCAGCATCCGCACCGTCGACTGGACGGCGATGACGCCAAACTTCTACATGATGTTCTCGCCGGATGTTCTCGCAGCGCTTCCGGCCAGCTACATCACAAGTTTCTATTTACCACCACAGCAGCAGGCATTGCTGACCGCCATGATCCGCGAATATCCGGGCGTGACGCTGCTCGATATTCAGGCCGTGCTGAGTCAGATTCAGACTCTGTTGCAGCAGGTCTCGCTGGCGGTTGAGGTGATTCTTATTTTCGTATTGGCGGCGGCATTGCTGGTAATGCTGTCCTCTCTGGTGGCGGCAATGCCGGAACGCCTGCGTGAAGGTGCTGTGGTGCGTACCCTGGGCGGGGATTCAGCCTTTCTGCGTCGCAGTCAGCTGACGGAATTTGCTCTGCTGGGCGGATTCTCCGCCTTGCTGGCACTGGCTGGCAGCGAGGCGGTGTGCTTCGCGCTGTATGCCGGTCTGTTGGATATTCCGTATTCCGGTCAGGGTTGGGTCTGGTTGTGGCTGCCATTTGCTGCCGCGGCCGGGCTGGCGCTCCCCGGTATGTGGCTGATGCGCCGTACAGTGAATGTTGCGCCGCTGAGTGTATTACGGGATTTATCTGATTAGTGTTACTCTATAACAATTCTTGCTGGAGTAACCCATGATACGTACGCATCTGATCACCGGATTTCTGGGGGTGGGTAAAACCACCGCCATTCTTAATCTCCTCAAACAAAAGCCAGAGGATGAAAAGTGGGCCGTACTGGTTAACGAGTTTGGCGAAGTCGGTGTTGATGGTGCAGTGCTGCAGAGTCAGGGCGCCGTGGTAAAAGAAATTCCCGGCGGCTGTTTATGCTGTGTGTCCGGCCTGCCTTTTCAGATCGGCCTGAATATGTTGATCGCCAAAGAAAAACCGGACGTGCTGCTGATCGAGCCCACCGGCCTTGGCCATCCGCGCAATATTCTCGCCACCCTGAGCAATGAGCATTATCGCGACTTACTCAGCCCGGGCGCGAATATCTGCATTCTGGATCCCCGCCACATCAGTGACAGCCGCTACACAGGTAACGATGTTTGGGTGGATCAGATTCAGCTGGCGGATGTACTGGTGGCCAATAAAACCGATCTGGCTGCAGAAAAAGACCGTGCAGCGTTTGAGCAATTACTGGCGGACAGTCAGCCGGCAAAATCGGCCAGCGCCTGGACCCTGCAGGGTGAGATGGATATTCAGCTGTTGCAGTCTGCATATAATCCTCAACGTGTTGCTCAGCATCCCCATGCTCACGATCATCAGCATGCCAAAGACAGTCTGTCACCGCAGGTGGCACTGGCGGAAAATGAAGATATTTTATTATTGGAAAATTCTGGTCAGGGGCACTTTTCCGTTGGTTGGTTAATTACGGACAAATGGGTATTTTCGGCAGAAAAAATCCGCAGCTGGTCGGGTGGTCTGGATGTCGAGCGGGCAAAAGGTATTGTGATTACCGATGAGGGGCCACTGGTGATTAATATGCGTGACGGAGTGTTAACCGAAATGCCGACCCGCCAGCCGGATGAAAGCCGTATAGAGCTGATTGCGGCTGAGCCATTGGATGGCCATAACTTACAAAATCACTTGTTATTGATGCGGGTATAATAAACAATTCGGTTTTGCATATTCAGGGTGTGGCCATCTTATGCGTTGGTGGGCTTTATTGACGTTTCTTTTCAGTGTTCAGCTCTTTGCCGAGACACTGGATGTTGCTGCAGAAGATGCCTGGCCACCGTTTTCCGATGCCAGTGGTAATGGCTATTCGCGGCAATTAGCAGAAGCGGCCTTTAAATTATCCGGCATTACACTGAATGTGCAGACGGTTCCCTACGCCCGGGCACTGAACATGACCAAAGGCGGCAGCGTTGACGCCTGCTGGAATGTGACCCGCCAGCCCAGCACAGAAGTGGATTATATCTTCGGCAGCGTGCCGTTATTTCAGGCCGCGGCGTCTTATTTCTATAAACGCGGTCAGGCAAGGGGTTTTCGTCGTCCGGAAGATATTCCCGATGGCACCCGGGTCGCGGTTATTAACGGCTACGAATATGGTCAGGAATTTGAGCACAATAAAAAGCGCTTTAAGTTGATTGAAGTGTCCAAACAAACTCAGATGCTGGCGCTGTTACTGAACGACAGGGTAGATGTGGCGATTATGTTTGATCACGTTTATGACTACATCATGTCCAGCCAGTTTCTCGATAAAAATGCTTACGAAAAAGGCTACACCAACCACATCAGCGACATTTACATTGCCTTCAGTCGCCAGAATGAATCGTCCAGCCGCTATGCAAAACTGCTGGATGAAGGTTTGCTGAAATTAAAAGAAAGTGGTGAGTACGATCGTATTATGAACTCAGCTCCGGTGATCTGAGGCTGAGCAGATGTTCGCTGCGGATACTCATGGCGTCAGTAAGAGTTCTCTCCCCTTTGTCCGGTTTTTCCTGTTTACCTTTCCTTTGTCACTAAACTGCAACCGGTCTGTCACCGGAATTCAGTCAATCCGTAAGAAAAAATAAAATTATCTGTAACAAGTCCCGGGCTAAATGGCCCATTACAATAAAATGTATTGGGGATTTGTATGAAGATTTTATCTGCATCGGCAGGGATGCTCACCGCACTTTCAATAAGTGTTTCAGCTCACGCCGATATTGTGATTAATGAAGTGGATGCAGATCAGTCAGGGACTGATACCGCTGAATTTATCGAACTGTTTGATGGCGGTGATGGCAATACATCACTTGATGGCTACTCACTGGTATTTTTTAACGGCAGCAGCGATACAGCTTATGAAACGGTAGCGCTGACCGGCTACAGTACCGATGCGAACGGGTATTTCGTGGTGTGTGGTGATGCCAGTGATATCAGCGACAGTTGCGATTATACGCCGGGTGTCAGTATTCAGAACGGCGCTGATGCTGTGGCACTTTATCTGAATAATTCACCGGCAGCGGTGACCACAGAAGGTCTGGCAGATGCATTGGTATACGACACCAACGACGCTGATGATGCCGGCCTGCTGCCATTATTAAACAGTGGCCAGTCACAGGTGAATGAAGGCGGGTCGGGTAACAAAGATGGGCATTCCATGCAGCGTTGTGCCAATGGTTCCGGTGGTGCGCGCAATACCGATTCTTATACTCAGGCTGCTCCTACACCGGGTGCCGCAAACAACTGTGCTGCGCCTGTTGAGCTGGGCGCCTGTGGTGAAACAACGCAAAGCGCATATCATCTGATCAGTGCCGTGCAGGGCGAAATTACCGACATTAATAACGACCGCAGCCCACTGTATGGTGAAACTGTGATTGTCGAAGGTATTGTTACCATGGACAAGCAGGGCGGTAATCTGGCGAACGGTGACAGCTCTTATCAGTACAGCGGTTTCTGGCTGCAGGAAGAAGATGCCGACAGCGATAATAACCCGGCGACTTCTGAAGGTGTTTTTGTTTACAACTACGCAAACGCCGTAGCCGTAGGCGATAAAGTTCGTCTGATGGCCAGCGTCACTGAGTACAGTGGTGTTACGCAGTTAAATAACGTAGAGGATCTCAGCATTTGTTCCTCTGATAATGAACTGCCTGCCGTAACTCAGATCACACTGCCAGTCAGCAGTCTGGAAGAGTGGGAAGCGCTGGAAGGTATGCTGGTCAGCAATAATCAGAACCTGGTGGTCAGCGACCTCTACGGTACCGGTTATGGCTTCGGTAATTATGGTCAGTTCGTTGTTTCGTCAAAGCTGCATTTTCAGGGTACTGAAATTGCTGAACCCGGCAATGATGAAGCACTGAATGCTGTCATTAACCGCGCAATGGACGTGCTGTTAATTGATGACGGTGTGTCTGCAGCCTACCCTGACTTTATTCCTTTCCCGGATGACTCCGGCTTTTCTGCGGATAACCCGATGCGTATCGGTTATTCCGTGGTGGACGTTACCGGTGTGATGCACGCCTACTATGAAAACTACACCATTGTTCCCGATGAGCTGACCATTGACCCGACCAATCCGCGTACGGCTGAGCCTGTTATTGCTGCCGATGCTGATCTGGTGATCGTTGGTATGAACGTTCTGAATTACTTTAACGGTGATGGCGAAGGCGGTGGCTTCCCGACTTCCCGTGGTGCCGCTACCGCTGAAGCGTTTGAGATGCAGAGCGATAAAATCGTTGCAGCACTGGATGCTATGAACGCTGACATTATCGGTTTAATGGAAATCGAGAATGATGGTTTTGGCGAGCTGAGTGCAGTTCAGACGCTGGTCAACGAACTGAATGCCGTGCAGGCGAGCGGTGATGAGTACAGCATTGTTAACCCTGGCAGTGCGAATATCGGTACCGATGAAATCAGTGTGGGTCTGATTTACCGCGCTGATAAAGTATCGTTGGTGGGATCAGCTGTGGTTCTCGACAGTTCCAACTCACCATTGGATGAAGATGAAAATCCGCTGTTTATTGATAATAAAAACCGTCCGTCACTGATTCAGAGCTTCAGTGTTAACGACAGTGTATTTACCGTATCGGTTAACCATCTCAAGTCCAAAGGTTCAGCCTGTGACGAACCTGACGAAGGTTCTCTCGGACAGGGCAACTGCAATATCACCCGTACCAAAGCGGCTCAGGCGCTGGTGCAGTTTCTGGCAACCGATCCAACCGGTTCCGGCGCAGATGATTTCCTCATCCTGGGCGACCTGAATGCTTACAGCAAGGAAGATCCGATGCAGGTGTTCTATGATGCTGGCTTCACTAACCTGAAGTACACAGAGGCATCTACCGAAGAGCAGCCATATTCATACTCTTTCAGTGGTTTTCTTGGCAGTCTTGATCACGCACTGGCAACCAGTGGTCTGAGTGAGAAAGTGGTGAGCGTCGATGCCTGGCACATCAACTCAGTCGAAGACAGCCTGATGGATTATGAAACAGAAGAAAATGGCCAGAGCTACCGTTCAGTCGATAACTATGCTGCAGCGGATGCTTACCGTTCTTCCGATCACGATCCGATTGTTGTAGCACTTAAAATGGCGGCGGATACCAATCCTGCTCCGGTCGATCCTGCGCCTACCGAACCATCACCAACAGACCCATCGCCTGCCGAGCCGGGTGACGACCAGTCCGGCAACGATGATGATGCTGACGCAGGCGGCAGCAGTAATGGTGGTCCATTCAATCCACTGTGGCTGTTACCGCTTGGTCTGATTGCGATGCAACGTCGTAAGATCTGACGCAGCAGCAATATCAGGGCGTCAGGAATACAGGATGCTCTGATATTCAGAGACGGAAAAGCCGGCGAATGCCGGCTTCTTTTTTATTTGTTTTTTATATGTTGTTCAGCTTTCTTACTTGGTTTTCTTTTTCTTTTTCTGAGCCTGTCTGTTTTTTACAGACTTTCATGGCGGCTGATAACGGCTTTTTCCAGTTTGTCGAGGGCTTCCATCATCAGTCGTGACTGATCTGAAAGGCGCTCCAGTTCTTTTTCTATTTTTACTTTTTGTCCAATTTTATCGCTTGATGCCGATTTACCCATCAGCTTACGCCAGATTGATTTTTCCGGCTTATCGAACAGCATCTGGAAAATGTCTTTATAGACGGCATGTACCTGGTGGTGGATCTCTTCCAGTCCGGTAAATTCCGGATAGTCTTTCAGTGCCTGGCCTTCCCCGTAGTACCAGCCACCAAACTGACAGTCTGTGTGCTCCACCGGTAGCTGACCTTCTTCGACGGCATAACCTGAGGTCAACGCCATGGCGTAAGCACGCCAGCGCAGGTGTGCCGTTTTGGCTTTACGCAGTTGTTGCAGGATGTCGGTAATGCTCTCGCGGTACTGAATGTCTGACATAACTCCCCCAAAAAGATGCCGCCGCCGGGCTGAAACAGCCGCGGCTAAATAGCCCATGATTATATTGGAAACCAGTCATGGAATTGATGGGTAAAAGTGTTCCTGTGTCTCAAAACAGACGTTTGTACAGGAAAAGTGGACGATTGGGTTTTGGCTGGCGCTGCTTTACCAGCTTTATTACCACTTAAGAGGTTTTTCTTCACCGCGGATCAGTTTGATCCAGGGTTGTTCAGCCTCGTCTTCATCTTCCTGCCAGCTGCTGTCAGAGCAGCGGATTTCGATGGCCAGTGCTGCATGAGCAGCCCGGGCGCAGTCCAGATCGCTGTTCCATGGCGAGAGATTCTGTTTGAACCACAGGCTGGCGAAGTTCTTTTCGGCGTTTTCATTAAGAAATACATCCATCGCCTCACCCTGCACGGTAAAACGCCAGTGGCTGTGGCCTGGGCTCAGGCTGATGTCAGTAGCGGTGCTGCCCAGTGCCCCGGCAAGCCAGTCGCGTACGGCATCGGGGGCCGGTTTCATCAGGTAGATTTCCAGATCTGGAAAACGATCGGTCATTTTTTATCCAATATGCGGATGATTCGGAAAATGCTCAGGCAGATATAGCCCGCAGCGGCACAGGCGCCACCAATAACTGTGACGACCAGCCCGCACAGTACGATGATTTCCTGTTTAACGGAAGCTTCTACTGTCTGATTGCCGAAAACGATCAGGCACAGGCCGAAAAAAAACACGAACGCGCCGGTGACGAACAAACGCAGGTTTTCCCGGTCTTTACCTGCGCGCTCAATGATCCGCTTGTGCAGTGATTGCAGAGCGCTGCTGTCAGCATTATCTGCTGCATTGCTTTGCCTGTCAGATTGATCGCTATCCGGGCCGGGCGGCTGAAATATGCCCACGGCGTGCTCCTGAGGTGTCATCGTTATTGATTGAGTCTAGCAAAAAGCTGGCGCTGTCAGTGGAGGGAATTGGCGACAACTGCGATGGGAAACTAAGCTTTACACAGATCTGTTACATATTACGTCAGGTAGCGAGCAGGAGAGACAGTGTGAAACACGACGACGAAGAACTGAGCGAATCCCAGCGACTGTCGATGCTGGAAGCAACAGTGTCGACCAATCGTCTGGGACTGATGGTGATGGCTGTTCTGGCAGTGATCGCAATTTCTGTCGGTGTCACCGTAGCGGTGGTGAATATTATGCGGCCGGACGTAAGCTACGTTGATGAGCGGGAATTTCTGCGACTCAAAGGGGATGTGGAAATTCTCAAGGAAGCGGCCATTGCCTACGAAAAAAGCATTAATAAAACCCGCACCATTCTCGATGCCAGTAATGCGTCTGCGCTTAAGGCGCTGATGCTGGAACAGGAGCAGAGTTATCAGGTACACCTGACCGCTCTGAAACAGGGGATGCGCGATCTGGCGCGTATGATTCCTGGCTCCCGTACCTGGCTGGAAATCTATGACGAGCAGATGGATACCGCGCTGGAGCAGAGTCAGGCGCGGATGAAACGGCTGGCGGAAATTCAGACCAGCGAACTGCCCAGTATGAAATCCGTGCCACTACCGGACCTGCCCGGCGTTAAAGTGATCAAAGCACAGTAATCCGGGCGCTGACTGGTTCTGGGACTGGTTTTGGCTCTGGTTCTGGGTCAGCCGCACTTGTCAGACACAAACGGATTGCTGCGGCGCTCATGACCAAAAGTAGATTCCGGGCCATGGCCGGGAATAAAGGTAATATCGTCACCCAGCGGGAAGAGTTTTTCGCGTATAGAAGCGATCAGCTCCGCATGGTTGCCCTGCGGAAAATCCGTACGGCCAATCGATTCCTGAAAAATCACATCCCCGACTAACGCCAGCTTTTCTGCTTTATCGACAAACACCACATGCCCAGGTGTATGACCCGGGCAATGAATCACATCCAGCGTTACCTTACCAACCGTGACCTGATCGCCATCGTTCAGCCAGCGGTCCGGCGTGAAACTTTCTACCGCAGGGAAGCCAAACATGGCGGACTGCTGTGCCAGCCCTTCAATCCAGAACAGATCGCCTTTGTGCGGGCCTTCAATGGGCAGCGCGTGTTTTTTCGCCAGCTCTGCTGTGCCCCCAGCATGATCAATATGGGCGTGGGTCAGCAGGATTTTTTCTGGGGTAGCGCCCATTTCTTTCAGCTGCTTTTCAATACGGTCCAGATCGCCGCCGGGGTCAACGATGGCGGCTTTCTTAGTGTCATTACACATCAGAATGCTGCAGTTCTGGGCAAAGGCTGTGACCGGGACAATAGCGACAGATAATGACATAACAGACTCAGAATTGATTACACGGCCTGCAAGGGTAGCGGCTGGCTCAGTGATGGTAAAGAGAAGGAGGCTGGGCTTGGAGGCAGAGAATGGCCGCGGCTCAGCTGTTAAAAACTCTGCGGCCAGAACAACGCTGGCCGCAGAGAGTAACAGTGCCGCAATCAGAAGGCTTCGATCTGCGGCGTAACACCCGCATAACGCGGAATCGTCATACCGATATCGGCGTTAATATAGGTCGGATCGGCAACCACATAGGATTTACCGCCAAACTGCCAGGTATCACCCTGAACCTTGCCGTGGAAAGCCACTGCAGTCGCTACATGGCCAGGATAACTGAGGATGACGACATCCAGTCCGAGCAGGGATTCGGTCAGCCAGGCAAACAGCGCTGCGCGGTCTTCACAGTCGGAATTGCGGTAATGCAGGGTTTCCAGCGGGAAGAGGTAATTCTCTTCATGGAACTGGTCTTCATCGGTTTCATAACCAAACGCCGTCTGTACGAAGCGCAGCAGGCGGTTAACCGCTTCGGTTTCACTTTGCCCCTGTACTACAGGTTTAAGCTGCTGCAGCAGGCTTTGTGCTGTGACTGGCGGCAGCCCGGCTTTGAAATAGTTCGGCAATGACAGCTGTGGATAACTGCTGAAGTAATCGACGTAACGCGACGGGTAAGCAACGTTAATATCGTACCGCTTGCCCTGATAGCTGAACTGTAATTCGCGGTCTTCTTCTTTGCCTTTCGCGGCAAAACGCACCGGATCGCTGAAATCCAGTGGCCGTGCGCCACTCTCATGCTGGCCTTCGTAGGTATAAACCTTGCCAGGTTTGAGTTGCTGGCCATTAAGCTGCACAGCGTAATAGCGTTTGTTGTCGAGGCGGAAGAAGGTAACGCCGAAGATCTGCTGGTCTGAGGTCAGCAACAGAAAAATGCGGCTGTTATAAGCCACCCGGGCGTCGTAACCGGCTTTCACCAGCAGGAACCAGGTCATCAGCGAGCGGCTGGCTTCACCACGCTGCAGATTGGCGGCAAAAGCGCCGAACAGCTGCGCCGTACCCCAGTCATTCAACTGCAGTTCGGCGGCGGTGCGCTTCAGATAATCCACCGTCTGCTGGTGCGGAGCTGAGGCGATTTTTTGCCAGTAGGCGGCAATGGCTTTGCTGTCCGGCCGTGAATTAAAACCGACTTTCATTTTGCGGTCGTAAGGCACAGACAGGGCGTAACCATAAAAATCAAAATTCACCACCGGCCCCTGCGGTTTGCTGACAACCGGTGGCTTTGGCTTAACCTGCGGGCGCTCGTCGGCTACCGGTGGCGTTACTGGTTTTGGTTTAACCTCGTCCGGAATTTTAACTACCGGGGTTTCAGGCTGGCTGACGGGTGGTTTGGTTTGCGGTTCAGGTTGGGGGGCAGGTTTTGGCGCTGGTTTTGGCGCTTGAGGCGGCTGTTCCGGTTTAGGTTTGGGGTCGCGCTGTTCCGCCGGGCTGACATCGACAGTTGTCCACTTCTGTTGCAGAAAACTGATAAAAGCTTTGTCGTTTTCATCCAGGTAGGACTGAAAGTCGCTGCGTGTCTGCTGCAGCCATTGCTGGTATTCACTCTGATCTGAGGCGCTGGCCTGAGTACTTAACAGCAGCGCACTTATCAGCAGGTATTTCATAAGGTAACTCTCCGCGGGCAGGAACAAAAAAGCCGGCGTAAGCCGGCTCTTTTTATCGTCTGCTGATTAACGGTCCATATTGGCAATATCGCTGGCCATTTCATCAAATGATTTATCGGCCTGGAATTTCTGCCACAGGGCACGATCATTGTTCATCGATGTTTTCAGGGCCTGTTCAGTTACCTGAGTAATGGAGTCTGCATCCAGACCAACCATCACCACCATGCCGCCAGTTGGCGTTGGGCGCTGGTGAATGATTTTGGAGCCAACCAGAGTTTCTTTGGTCAGCTGTTTGGTAACAGAAGTATTCACCATATCAACGGTTTCTGAGTCACCAGCACCCGTGGTTTCAGCGTACTGCTTGATCATGTTCTGAACTTCCAGACGCATGGTCTGCGCCAGCTCAACACGGGCAGCCGTAGCAGCCATCTGCTTCATAAAGTTCGGGCCGGCACCGGATTTATCGGCATAACCAACGGCTGTCAGATCCATGGCTGGCTCTGTACCACACACCCATTCCGGAGCAGGTTCGCCGGAACCGTCGGCAAATACACAGTCAGCTACCGGAGCCGGTACTGGTTGGTTGGAGGAACAGGCAGCCAGCAGGGTGGTGGCGGCGACGGCGAGTGCAGCATGAAATTTCATCTTCATCTCCTTAGAAGAGGTCAGCCCGTAAACACCGGTAATCCGCTGTTCAGGCACTGGATAACGTGTACCGAGGATAGCCAAGGTACCTGCAAATTACTACAGGTTACTACCGTAAAATATTGATCGGGATGCGGTGCTGATGCCGCATCCCGGCTGCGTCACAGGTATGACCCGTCAGTGTGCGCAGGGTTCATGACAGAATGATTATTCTGCCGTTACCATCAGTGATGGTGATGGCCGCCCGGTCCGTGGGCATGGCCATGGCTGATTTCTTCCGGCATCGCCACGCGCACAGCGACGATCTCAACATCAAACTTCAGGGTTTTGCCAGCCAGCGGGTGGTTGGTATCCACATCGGCCATAAATTTGCCGACCTTTTCCACGGTAACCTGACGTGTACCGTGTTCTGTCTGCACCCAGGCAACCATGCCTTTACGCCATTTTTTGCTGCCCTGCAGATGCTTGACCGGTACCCGGGCAATCTGTGGCTCGCGCGCCGGGCCATAGGCGTCTTCCGGCGCCAGTTCAAAGCTGAAGCTCTCACCGGCTTCATGGCCATCAACCGCTTTCTCAAAGCCCGGAATCATATTGCCATGACCCTGCAGATACGCCACGGCATCGCCATCACGGGTGGATTCAATCTGCTGACCATCGCTGTCGCTCAGGGTGTAGTGCATCTGCACCACAGTATCTTTGCTGATCTTCATAAAGCCTCAATCGTTTGTGCGGACTTAAAACGCGCGAGTATCGCGGGCTTGGGGGTGTAAAGCAACCAGCAACAATTGCCGCATTGGTATGCCTTGATATCACTGCGCAAGCCCCCATATCCCAATGTTCATGTCCAACCATCAGGAAACATGTCATGACAACGATAGTATCCGTTCGCCGGGGCAATGAAGTAGTAATCGGAGGCGACGGTCAGGTTTCTCTGGGCAATACCGTAATGAAGGGTAATGCCCGTAAAGTCCGCCGCCTGTACAACGGTAACGTACTGGCGGGGTTTGCCGGAGGCACAGCAGATGCCTTCACTCTGTTTGAAAAATTTGAAGCTCAGCTGCAGAAGCATCATGGCCAGCTGACCCGTGCCGCGGTGGAACTGGCCAAAGAATGGCGTTCTGACCGTGCACTGCGCAAGCTGGAGGCCATTCTGGCGGTAGCCGATCACACGGCATCACTGGTGATTACCGGTAATGGCGATGTGCTGCAGCCGGAAAATGATCTGATCGGTGTCGGCTCCGGCGGCAACTATGCGCTGGCATCTGCCCGTGCGCTGCTGGATAACACTGACCTGAGCGCCCGTGAAATTGTTGAAAAAAGTCTGAACATCGCTGCCGATATCTGTGTCTTTACCAACAGTAATCTCACCATCGAAACACTGACAGCAGACTCTGTGGCGGAGGAAAATGCATGAGCCAGATGACCCCGCGTGAAATCGTTCACGAACTCGACCGCCATATCATTGGCCAGAACAACGCCAAGCGTTCTGTGGCGATCGCCCTGCGTAACCGCTGGCGCCGTATGCAGTTACAGCCGGAACTGCGCGACGAAGTAACGCCAAAGAATATTCTGATGATCGGCCCGACCGGTGTGGGTAAAACCGAAATTGCGCGCCGTCTGGCGAAGCTCGCCAACGCGCCGTTTATTAAAGTGGAAGCTACCAAGTTTACCGAAGTTGGCTACGTGGGTAAGGATGTTGAATCCATTATCCGTGATCTGACTGAAACCGGCATCAAACTGCTGCGCGAACAGGAAATGGCCCGTGTTGCTTCCCGTGCGGAAGTCGCTGCAGAAGAACGCGTACTGGATGTGCTGCTACCGCCAGCGCGCTCTTCCAACAGCTGGGACACTACGGAAGAGCCGCCAAAAGAAGACAGTGCAACCCGTCAGGTTTTCCGCAAAAAGCTGCGTGAAGGCCAGCTCGACGATAAAGAAATTGAAATCGACATGGCTCAGGTGACTGCCGGCGTGGAAATCATGGCACCTCCTGGCATGGAAGAAATGACCAGCCAGCTGCAGAACATGTTCTCCAGCATGGGCGGCGACAAGAAAACCAAGCGCAAGATGAAAATCAAAGACGCGCTGAAGCAGCTGAAAGACGAAGAAGCCGCCAACATGGTCAACATGGAAGAGTTGAAGGGCCGTGCTCTGGAGCTGGTGGAACAGAATGGCATCGTGTTTATCGACGAGATCGATAAAGTGGCCAAGCGTCATGACTCCGGCAGTGGCGGCGATGTGTCCCGTGAAGGTGTGCAGCGCGATCTGCTGCCATTAATCGAAGGCAGCACCGTCAGTACCAAGCACGGCATGGTGAAAACCGACCATATTCTGTTTATCGCATCCGGCGCTTTCCATCTGGCCAAACCATCGGATCTGATTCCGGAACTGCAGGGTCGTCTGCCGATCCGCGTGGAACTGGACGCTCTGACGCCGGAAGATTTCCAGCGTATTCTGACTGAGCCGAATGCGTCACTGACGCAACAGTATAAAGCTCTGATGAAGACCGAAGGTCTGGATATTGATTTCACCGATGATGCCATTGAGCGTCTGGCGCAGATTGCGTTTGAAGTGAATGAATCGACTGAAAATATCGGTGCCCGTCGTCTGCATACCATTATGGAACGTCTGCTGGAACAGGTGTCATTCGACGCTACGGATATGTCTGAACCGGTTAAAATTGATGCGGCCTACGTGGAAGCTCAGTTAGGCGGTCTGGCGCGTGATGAAGATCTGAGTCAGTTTATTCTCTGATGTCTGAACGCAAATAAAAAAGCAGTGCTCAGGCACTGCTTTTTTATTGCCGGAAATTTTAAAAATGATTGTCCGGGTTATTTAATTTTCTGAGCTATTCAATTTTCTGAGCTATTCAATTTTCTGAGTTATTCAACCTTAAAACGCTGAATCAGTTTCACCATGGTCGCACTGCTGTCGGCCAGTTTATGGCTGGACGATTCCGTCTGCCGCATGTTGTCGGCAATAAAACCGGATGATTCAGCAATACGCACCACGTTGCCGGTGATTTCATTGGCCGCAGCACTTTGTTCTTCCACTGCGCTGGCGATACTCAGGTTCATTTCAGTGATGGTATTCACCGCGGCAGTAATGGACGAAATGGCTTCCAGTGCCTGTTGCGCACGTTCCGCTGTGTTTTCCGAATTTTTCGCATTCTGCTCCATCGAGCCTACCGCGGTTGCTGCCTGTTCCTGCAGGCGGGTAATCATTTTATTGATTTCTTCTGTGGATTCCTGCGTGCGTGATGCCAGGGTGCGGACTTCGTCGGCTACCACGGCAAAGCCGCGGCCCTGTTCCCCGGCGCGGGCGGCTTCAATGGCCGCGTTCAGAGCCAGCAGGTTAGTTTGTTCAGCAATACCACGGATAACATCCAGCACAGAACCAATAGAGTCGGTCTCGGCGCGCAGGGTTTTAATCACATTGCTCGATTCCTGAATATCATGGGCCAGGTCGCTGATACTCTGGCGTGTGGTTTCCATCGTAGTTTTGCCCCGACCGGCATTTTCTGCCACGTCGGTGGCCGCAGACGCTGCGCGTTCGGCATTGCCTGCGACTTCGTGAATGGTCTGGCTCATTTCATTAGAGCCGGTGGCGGCCTGGTCGGTCTGCTGTAACTGGTCATCGGTCAGGCGACGGGTTTCCGAACTTACCGATGTGATTTCATCACTCAGCTGTGCCAGGGTATCAGAAGCGCGTTTGCTCTCCTTCACCAGCTCCTGAATCTGACTGATAAAGGTATTGAATGAACGGGCAATGGAGGTAATTTCATCGTCACCACGAATAGGTAAGCGTTTGGTCAGATCGCCTTCGCCGCGTGAAATTTCATACATAGCATTATTCACGTTACGCAGCGGAATGCCGATGCTGTTCATAATCAGCATCAGGCCAGTGATCAGCAGCGCGATAAAGATAAAACTGACTGTCAGCATGCCGGTGGCATCTGCCCAGAAAGCCACCGAGATATCATCCGTGTAAACACCGGTGCCAACGATCCAGCCCCAGGGTTGAAACTCTTTAACAAAGCTGATTTTCGGCTGTGGTGTATCTTTACCGGCTTTGGGCCACATGTAACGTACGAAACCACCATCGGCGGCGGCTTTTGCGGTTTTGACGATTTCGCGGAACAGGTAGCTGCCATTCGGGTCCTGAATATTACCGACGTTTTTACCTTCCAGTTCCGGTTTGGCGCCGTGCACAATCATTACCGGCTGGGCATCATTTACCCAGAAATATTCAACCTTGTTGTAACGCAGTTTACGGATGGCATTCTTGGCCGCCTCGCGGGCTTCTGCTTCCGGCATGCCGGCCAGCGACAGATCGTAATAATGCTGAATCAGGCTGTAGGTATTATCTGTTTGCTGACGGACTGCGCTTTCGCGGTTTTCTGTCATGCTGTTGTGCAGATGTTTCATCGCCTGCAGCTCAACCAGCAGGATGCACAGGACTGTTGCAGCGAGAATCAGCCACAGTCTTGTCTTTATCTTGATTTTGCGTAACGAATTCATAGGCAGCTTAATGCTCGCGATAGTAGACTAGTGCTTAAAATCCATACGGCATCGGCTTAAAGTAAGAGCCTGCAGGCTGTATGGTTAATGCTTTAAGTGTAGTCCGTAGTTCAGGAAATGCCTTAAAGGGCATAAAGGTTGTTATCCGGTGATCCCGACATCCATCAAAGTTAAAAGTAAAAGTCGCACGCTCGAATTGGGTTATGGCGCACAAGTGTATGATTTACCTTATGAATTTCTGCGGGTGCATTCGCCTTCTGCGGAAGTTCGCGGGCATGGTGTCGGTAATGAGGTACTCCAGTACGGCAAAAAAGACGTGACCCTGTTGCGCATTGAGCCGGCAGGTAACTATGCCCTGAAACTGGTGTTCGATGATGGCCACGATTCCGGGTTGTATGACTGGAACTATCTGCATCATCTGGCGCTGAATCAGGAAAGCCTGTGGGCAGATTATCTGCAGAAGCTGCAAACGGCAGGCAAAAGCCGGGAAGCCGCCACCATAAGCATCAAAGAACTGAAATAGCCTGTTATCATTGGGCCAATCATTAAATTTTTAAGCATGGAACAGGAGCCGCACATTGACGGATTCCAGCAATCAGACACCAAAACCCGCTTTTCACGATCCTAAAGCCGCTGAAGAAGCCGAAAAATACGACAATCCGGTCGCCAGCCGCGAAGCGCTGCTGAACCTGCTGGAGGAAATCGGCCATCCGGCAACTCACAGCGAGGTCTGTGAGCGTCTGGGCGAAACCGACGAGGACCGGGTTGAGGCGCTGCGTCGCCGTCTGATTGCCATGTCCCGCGATGGTCAGCTGATCAGTAACCGCCGTAACCAGTTTGCACCGATGAGCAAAGTTGATCTGGTAACGGGTGTGGTGATGGGACACCGCGATGGTTTCGGCTTTGTGCTGCGTGATGGTGCCGATGATGTGCACCTGTCCAACCGTCAGATGAGCAAAGTGTTCCACGGCGACCGTGTCGCGGTACAGATTCTGGGGCTTGATCGCCGTGGTCGCCCGGAAGGCAAAATCGTTGAAGTACTGGAACGTAACACCACACAGATTGTTGGCCGCTATTTCGAGCAGGGCGGTGGTCATGAAGGCGGTGGTAAAGGTGTGATTGGTCTGGTGCAGCCGGACAACAAACGCGTTTCCAAAGAAATTCTGATTCCGCCGGAAGGCCGTAATAACGCTCAGCATGGCCAGTTCGTGGTGGTGCATATTACCCGCCAGCCGCAAACCGGTGGCCTGCCGATGGGCGAAGTGATCGAAGTACTGGGCGAACATCTGGCGCCGGGTATGGAAATCGACGTGGCCATCCGCAGTCATAATATTCCGTTTGAATGGCCGGACGAAGTCGGCGTTGAAGCGAAAAAGTTGCCGGATGAAGTCAAAGAGAAAGACAAGAAGAACCGCATCGATCTGCGCCATCTGCCGTTCGTCACCATTGATGGTGAAGACGCCCGCGATTTTGATGATGCTGTTTACTGTGAGAAAAACCGCAATACCGGTGGCTGGCGCCTGTGGGTAGCCATCGCCGATGTATCGCATTATGTGCAGGTTAATTCTGCACTGGATAAAGAAGCCCGTCAGCGCGGTAACTCAGTGTATTTCCCTGAGTTCGTGGTTCCTATGCTGCCGGAAAAATTATCCAACGGGCTGTGTTCGCTGAATCCTCAGGTCGACCGTCTGGTGATGGTGTGCGAGATGACCATCTCCAAAGCCGGTAATATTTCCGGTTATAAATTTATGGAAGGTCTGATTCATTCCCACGCCCGTCTGACGTACAACAAAGTCTGGCAGATGCTGGAACAGCCGCGTACTGAACAGGGCGATACCTGGCGCGAACATTATTCCGATGTGGTGCCCCACGTCGAAAATCTGTATTCGCTGTTTAAGCTGCTGCGCAGCAAACGCGAAGACCGTGGCGCCATGGATTTCGATTCGGTGGAAACCCGTATCGTGTTCGATTCGCAGCGCAAAATTCAGGAGATTGTTCCGGTACAGCGCAACGATGCGCACATGCTGATCGAAGAGTGCATGCTGGCCGCTAACGTCTGTGCTGCAGATTTCCTCGATCGTTACAAAGTGCCGGCGCTGTATCGTGTGCATAATGGCCCGACCTCCGAGAAGCTGGAAAACCTGCACGCTTTCCTCGGTGAAATGGGGCTTTCTCTGGCCAACGGCAAAGATCCGTCACCGAAAGATTATCAGGCGCTGCTGGCTCAGGTTGAGAAGCGCCCGGATTCCCATCTGATTCAGACCGTACTGCTGCGCTCACTCAGTCAGGCGGTTTATCAGCCGGAAAATGAAGGCCACTTTGGTCTGGCATACAAAGCCTATACGCACTTTACCTCGCCTATCCGCCGTTATACCGACCTGCTGGTGCATCGTGGTATCCGCAGCGTGATCCGCAGTGAGCGTGAGTGTAAGCACGTTCTGCGCGCAGATGGCGCAAAACCTCTGGCACTGAAAACGATTTATCCGTACGACATGAACGCCATCGTGCAGATGGGCGAACAGTGTTCTATGACCGAACGCCGCGCAGATGACGCTACCCGTGATGTGGTGGATTTCCTCAAGTGTGAATACATTTCTGATCGCATCGGCGAAGAATTTGAAGGTGTGATCAGTGCCGTCACCGGTTTTGGTTTATTCGTAGAACTGACCGACGTGTATGTGGAAGGTCTGATTCACGTATCCCACCTGGCCAACGATTATTATCATTTTGATTCGGTTAAGCATCGTCTGATCGGTGAGCGTACCCGCCGCAGTTTCCGCCTTGGCGACAAGCTCTGGGTGCGGGTAACCGGTGTTGATCTTGATGAACGCAAAGTGGATTTTGAACTGGCCACTGCGCCAGTCAATAAAAACCGCACCGCCGTGGATATGCCAACCCCAGCCCGCGCGCCACGTCGTCGTGAGCGCTCAGCCGCAGGTAAAACCGAAGAGGTTGCACTGCAGCCTGGTCGTCGTAAACCGGCTGCAGAAAGTGATGCTGGTTCTGACGCTAAAAAATCTGGCGCGGGTAAAAAGAAACCGAGCAAGCGTCAGAAACTGAACGCGAAAAAAACCGCAGGTAAAAAAGGCGATGCGAAAAAGAAGCCGTCAAAAACCAAAGCGGTAAAAAAGAAAAGTGCTAAAAAAGGCGGCAAGAAACCTGCCGCCAAGAGTTAATAGGAATATAAATGAAATCTGAAGCTGTTTACGGCCTGCATGCCGTAACCACTTTACTGCAGCGCAGCCCTGACCAGGTGATCGAAATCTGGGTACAGAAGGGGCGCGCTGATAAGCGTATGCAAACTGTGCTGTCTCTGGCCGAAGAGCAGGGCCTGATGATCAGTGAAGTTGATAAAGGCCTGCTCAATCAGAAAGCCGACGAAGGCAATCACCAGGGCATTATTGCCTGGCGTAAGCCGGTGCAGAATAAATCGGAAAAGCATTTACCGGATATTCTTGATGCCATCTCCGGTACACCGCTGGTGTTAATTCTGGACGGTGTCACCGACCCGCATAACCTTGGCGCCTGTCTGCGTACAGCGGATGCTGCCGGTGCCCATGTGGTTATTGCACCCAAAGATAAATCCGCACCGTTAAACGCAACCGCTGCCAAAGTGGCCTGTGGCGCAGCGGAAGCTGTGCCTTATATTCAGGTCACCAACCTGGCCCGCACCATGAAAGATCTGCAGGAACGCGGTATCTGGATTGTCGGAACCGCGGGTGAAGCGGAACAAACCATCTATCAGCATGACTTAACAGGGCCTATGGCAATTGTCATGGGCGCGGAAGGCCCGGGTATGCGTCGTCTTACCCGCGAGCACTGTGATTATCTTGCCAATATTCCCATGGCAGGCGAAGTCAGTTCAGTGAATGTGTCGGTGGCCACTGGTATTTGTTTGTTTGAGGCCGTGCGTCAGCGTATCGCGGTTAGTTAAGTTGTGGAGAAAGCCCCGTGGAATGGTGGAATGATTTAATCTCCCAGAACTATGACTGGTTCTGGGATGTATCAATTGCTTTAGTTATTACCCTGATTGCCGGTCTGGTCTGGCGTCTGGTGCGCAAGTCGCTGCTTCGTCTGGTCAGCGGTACAAGAAATCACTGGGATAACGTGCTGGTCGAATCCGTCGCCATTCCGGTGAACTGGATTATCGTGGTCATCGGTGGCACCTGGATTGCCGATATTACTGCGCGTCATTATTCGTCTGAAATTGTTACCAGTATTCCTGTGGTGCGCCAGCTGGCGTTGGTGATTCTGGTGGCCTGGGCGTTATGGCGCCTGATTAACCGCGTCGAAAAACAACAGCTGCACCGCGGTAGTGATCCGACGACCGTGCAGATGGTGGGTAAAATTGCCAAGCTGACGGTAACGGTTCTGATTATCCTGCCGGTGTTCCAGATGCTCGGTATTTCCCTGTCAGGGATTCTGGCCTTTGGTGGTGTTGGTGGTCTGATTGTCGGTATGGCTGCAAAGGATCTGCTGGCGAACTTCTTTGGTTCACTGATCGTTTATCTCGACCGCCCGTTCCGTGTCGGTGACTGGGTCCGGTCGCCTGACCGCAGTATCGAAGGCACCGTTGAGCATATCGGTTTTCGGGTCACCCGTATCCGTACCTTTGATATGCGCCCGCTGTATGTGCCGAACGCGGTATTTACGACGATTACCGTGGAAAACCCTTCGCGTATGCTGAACCGCCGTATTTACGAAACCATTGGTATCCGTTATCAGGATTCCCGGGCGATGGATGGCATTATGGCAGACGTAAAAACCATGCTGCTGAATCATGAAGAGATTGATACCAATCAGACGCTGATTGTGAACTTCAATGCCTTTGGTGCGTCCAGCCTGGACTTCTTTATTTACACCTTCACCAAAACCACTCAGTGGGTACGCTATCACGAAATTAAACAGGACGTGCTGCTGAAGGTATTGAATATTATCCATGAACATGGTGCTGACTGTGCCTTCCCGACCCGTACGCTGCATCTCGACAGCATGCCGGCCGGAATGATGGCGGGTAATGCGAATGCTGCGGCTCCTGCGCCTGCGCAAAACAATCCTGCACCATCTCCTGTCTCTTCCTGAGGCAGGTTCTGCACACAGCTCAGATTATCTGAGCGCCGCCAGCAGGCGCTCAGAATGATCAGTTGAGCTGCGACATCAGCCCCAGAATAATACGCTCACCGCTGCTGACCATCAGATCGCGGCTGTAGGCGTAATTGCTCAGCAGCCAGCTGGTGGTTATCTGGCGCATGGCCCCCACCAGTCCGGTTCCCAATAATTCAGCCTCTTCTTCACTGATGTGCCAGTCAGCATCTTTTGCCTGACGCAGCGTTTGTAATACGTCAGTCAGCTGTCGGGCAAAGCGCTGAATATAACTCAGATAAAGCGCATCGGTGTCTGCACTGACGCCCTCCAGCTCCAGCATACAGACCCGTGCAATTCTGGGATCTTCCAGTTCAGTAAAAAATAGTTGGAGCGAGTTACGCACCAGCTGGTGCAGATTGTCAGTGGCGACACAGCGCTGGAATTCCTCTTCCAGCAGACGATAAATGCGCTCCATCTGCTGGCAGTACACGGCCTGTAACAGGCCTTCGAGACTACCGAATTCCTGATAAAAATAGCGGTCTGTCAGCTGTGCTGTGCGGCACAGACTTTTTACTGTGGTATGGCGGAAGCCATCTGTACCGAAGACTTCCAGTCCGGCCGCCAGAAACTGTTGCTGGCGTTGCGCACTGCGCTGTTCGCGGCTTTGGCCTGCATAGGGACGGCCTGTATCGGGACGGCCTGTATCGGGGCGGTCTGTCGTGAGCTGGTTACTGTCGGCAGTCGTCGGGGCCGACAGGTCAGTCACAGGAGATGGTTTTGTCTGAAATGGACTCATTGGGCTATTTGACGACAGCTGTCGTCAGAAGTAAAGTGATGACGCTTGTCTTCAAATCTAATAACAACTAAGAATTAAGCCCGGCATAACCATGTCTGGTGGGGGCCCCGTATGTCTGTATACCGAGTTATCATCATTGGCAGTGGCTTTGGTGGCCAGTGCGCTGCGATTAATCTGCACAAGCAGGGTATTGATGATTTCCTGATACTCGAACGCCGTGAATTTATGGGGGGCACCTGGGCACAGAATACCTATCCAGGTGCCGCCGTGGACGTACAGTCGCCACTGTATTCGATTGAATCGGAACCGTACGACTGGTCGCAGATGTTCGCGGAGCAGGATGAGCTGCGTGAATACACCAACTATGTGATTGATAAGCATGGTCTGCGCGCAAAAACGCGCACAGCAGCCAACGTCAGCCGTATTGCCTGGGATAGCATAGCGCAACAGTGGCGGGTAGAACTGGATGGCGGCGAAGTCCTGCAGGCGCAGTTTGTGATTAACGCATCAGGCCCACTGAGCACACCGGTGATTCCGGATTTTAAAGGTCGTGACAGCTTTAAAGGCAAATCTTTCCATACCAATAGCTGGGATCAGAACTACGACTACCGGGGCAAACGCGTCGCCATTATTGGCAGCGGTGCCAGTGCCGCTCAGGTGATACCGGCGATAGCCAAAGATGTCGCACATCTGCATGTTTTTCAGCGTACTCCGCATTGGGTCATACCGCGCCCGGATTATGTCTTTAAACCCTGGCAGCGGAAATTACTGCGTCATAAACGCATTTATCGACTGCTGCGTGAAGTGATTTACTGGGCGCTGGAAACCCGGGTGGTGGGTCTGAAATATTCGGATTTTATGCTGGAATTGCTCGCCGGGCGTAAGGCGCGCAAACACATCCGCCGGCAAATAGCCGACCCTCAGCTGCAGAAAAAGGTGACACCGGATTTCACCATAGGCTGCAAACGGGTCATTCTGTCCAATACTTTATACCCGGCTTACTGTCGCGATAACGTGACCTTGCATGATAAAACCGATGGCATCGGCGAAATCACTGAGCGCGGTATTACAACCACACACGGTGAGCAGCTGGATCTGGATCTGATCATTTATTCCACCGGTTATGACGCTACCGATGGCGTGATTTCCTATCCGGTGATCGGTCTGAATAATACCCGGCTGGCGGATGTCTGGCATGACTTTCCCCGTGCTTATATGGGTACCTGTGTTCCCGGTTTTCCCAATCTGTTTATCGTTACCGGGCCGAATACCGGTATTGGCCATACCTCGGCTATTTTTATTATCGAAGCGCAGATGAATTACATCATGCGTGCCCTGCGTAAAGTGATTCTGAGTGGTCAGAAAGCGATTGAAGTAAAGTCGGAGGCTGAGGCCAGCTATACCCGTCATATTCATCATGAAATGGCGAAAACCGTGTGGCAACGCGGTGGCTGTAACAGCTGGTATAAGAGCAAAAGCGGCAAAGTGATTGCGATGTTTCCCGGCTTCAGTTTTACCTTCCGGCGCTGGACAAAAAACTTCCGGGAAAAAGACCACTCGTTTTACTGAATGATGCTTTTCTGAGTGGCATAAGTTAAAAAATAATAATTAAAAATAAGAACAGGAAATTATGAAAAAAATACTACTGATTTTACTCCTGATGGTATTCACTTTTCTGCTGGGGGTTGCCCGTGGCCAATATTCGCCACTTGGCCACTGGCTGTATAAAAACGCCACAGATCTGGAAGCATCCTTCTACGGACTTGAGCAGAAGACCATAAGGCTTAACGGTGAAAATCCGGTGCCCGGACCCGATGCACTGGTGGTCTATCATCACGAAAACCCGGGTAAGCCTGCTATCGTTATGCTGCACGGCTACAGCGCCGATAAAGATGTCTGGCCACGTTTTGCCAAACATTTTACCGACGATTACGAAGTGATTATTCCCGATATGGCAGGGCATGGTGACACTGGCTTTGCTGCTGACTGGGATTACACCATGCCAGCTCAGGCGGAACGCTTAAGCCGCTTACTGCAGACGTTAAATGTCGCTCAGGCACATATTATCGGCAACTCCATGGGCGGCTTTCTGACGGCCATGTTCGCCATCCGTTATCCGCAACAGACGCTGTCCGCTACTATGGTTGATCCTGCAGGTATTGAAAGCTATCCGCAGAACAGCGTTATGGAAAACATGGTGAACGCTGGTCACAACCCGTTCTTTATTTACGATCAGCAGGGGTTCAGCGATTTTTACGCCATGACCATGGAATTTCCGCCGTTTTTGCCGGATATCGTGCTGAATGCCATTGGCGAAGACTATATTCGCCGGCGTCCACAGCTGGAGGTTATTTTTGAGCAGTTTTATGGCGTGGATTTTCTCGATGATCAGTTTCCTGCGCTGACCGCACCTGCCATGCTGTGGTGGGGCAGTGAAGATCAGCTGCTGCATGTCAGTGGTGTGCAGGTGTGGCAACAGCATTTACCGCAGCTCGAAGTGCATATCTTCGACGGTGTTGGTCATATGCCAATGCTGGAAGTCTCCGCCGCCAGTGCGGATATTTACCATTCTTTCCTTAAGCGCCTTGCAGCAGGCAATGATTGATGTCTGAGCTGTGTGCTTTCTGACCAGAAAAGTCCGAATAAAGCTTCGTTTCCTGATTGCACAAATACTGTGCAGTCAGTGTTTTTGCCGCCCTGAAGGCTGACATTACGTACCTCAGAAACAGTAATAGCCTGTGCCTGTGCAGGTATTCATGCTATTGGGTATCATGGTGTGAAAAATGCTAAGCAAACGGATGGCGCTGTCTCTGTGGTGGACATAACTGGCACCAACAGCCATGAACTTGAGCTCTGTGCTTGACACCAGAGCCAGTCTGACGAAGATAGGCGCCTGTCAGAATTCTGCATTCATCTATTCAAAACGTAGCGGCAATGAACAATAAAGATACGGCCCTGGAGCTGATAAATATTCACAAATCCTTCGGCAACCTGGAAGTTCTGAAGGGTGTTAATCTCAGCGCCGCACGGGGTGAAGTGATCTCGATTCTGGGCTCCAGTGGCTCAGGCAAAAGTACGCTGCTGCGTTGTATCAATCTGCTGGAACGGCCGAGCAAGGGTGAAATCATCATTGCTAATGAGCCAATGAAGCTGAAAGTGAACAAAGAAGGCGAGCTGCAGGCGGCGGATAAACGCCAGCTGGAACGTCTGCGTTCACGTCTGGGATTTGTATTTCAGCAGTTTAATCTGTGGCCACACAAAACCATTCTGCAGAACCTTATCGAAGCACCGGTGCATGTACTCGGTATTCCTAAGGAAGTGGCTGTGGATAAAGCCCGGGAACTGCTGAAAAAAGTCGGCCTGGCGGATAAAGAAGGCGCCTATCCGGCACATCTGTCCGGTGGTCAGCAGCAGCGTGTGGCGATTGCCCGTACGCTGGCCATGGACCCGAACGTTCTGTTATTTGATGAACCTACATCAGCGCTTGACCCCGAGCTGGTCAACGAAGTGCTGGCGGTTATGCGCGATCTGGCGCATGAAGGCCGTACCATGCTGATCGTTACCCACGAAATGCGCTTTGCCCGGGATGTATCCGACAGCGTGGTATTTCTGCATCAGGGACAGGTAGAAGAGCAGGGGACACCGGAAAAGGTATTCGGTGATCCGGATTCACCCAGGGTGCGTGATTTTATGGCCAGCCATACGAAGTAAATCAACAGCAGCCCTTTTAAAAAACGTAAGAAAAATCCAACGACAATCTGAGGGAATATTATGCGTAAACTGATTGCAACTCTGTGCGTGGCAGTAAGCTGTGCAACGGCACCGTTTGCTCTGGCCGGTGATAAAATCCGTATTGCGACAGAAGGTGCTTATGCGCCGTTCAATATGGTCAGCTCCAGTGGTGAACTGATTGGTTTTGACGTGGATATCGCCAAAGCCCTGTGCGCAGAAATGAAAGCAGACTGTGAAATTGTTGCCCAGGACTGGGACGGTATTATTCCGGCTCTGCTGGCGCGTAAATACGATGCCATCATCGCCTCTATGTCGATTACTGAAGACCGCCTGAAAGTCGTCGACTTTTCCAACAAGTACTACTCCAACGTGCTGGCATTTGTTGGCCCTGCCGGTAAAACCATGGATACCAGCAAAGCGGGTCTGAAAGGTCTGGTGCTGGGCGCACAGCGTTCAACCATTGCTGGTCAGACACTGGAAGATAACTACGGTGATGTGGTCGACGTTAAACTGTACGACACCCAGGATAACGCTTATCTGGATCTGGCTGCAGGCCGTATTGATGGCATTCTGTCCGACAAATTCCCAGCATACGACTGGCTGCAGACTGAAGACGGTGCCAAGTTTGAATTCAAAGGCGAAGACCTGGATATCGATGACGAAATCGGTATTGCCATCCGTAAGGGCGACAAACTGAAAGAGAAACTGAATAAAGCTCTCGATGCAATTGTTGCTAACGGCACTTACAAGGAAATCAACGCTAAGTATTTCCCGTTCGATATCTATTAATTGCTAAGTTTTATCCGTGAGAAGCAGCAGGCAGGTGGTCAGAATGACTGACAAGGTAACAGAAGGAATCATTTCTTGATGGATCTTCAGGGTTTTGGTCATCTGCTGCTCAGCGGCACCTGGATTACCGTTAAGCTCGCTCTGGCGAGTCTGGCGGTGGGGCTGGTTATTGGCCTGTTGGGTGCCAGTGCACGACTGTCGTCATCGCCGGTGTTGCGTACACTGGCGACGACTTACACCACAGTAGTCCGCGGTTTGCCGGAACTTCTGCTGGTGTTAACCATTTATTTTGGTGGTTCGCAGCTGCTGATGTGGCTGTTCGGACTGTTTGGCTACGACGAGTACATTGAAGTCAGCGGTTTTGCTGCCGGTGTCGGCGCGCTGGCCATTGCTTTTGGTGCTTATTCTACTGAAGTCTTCCGTATGGCCATGCTGGAAGTTCCGCAGGGCCAGTGGGAATCGGCACAAGCCTTTGGTATGCGCCGCAGTCAGATTTTCTTCCGTATTATTCTGCCGCAGGTCTGGCGTCACGCACTGCCGGGTCTCGGCAACCTGTTTCAGGTACTGCTGAAAGACACCGCTCTGGTTTCTGTTGTCGGCCTTAACGAGCTGATGCGACAGGCCGGTGTTGGTGCCACGACCACGAAACAACCTTTTGACTTTTATTTTGCTGCAGCGGTTATGTACCTGCTGCTTACTCTGGCGGCGACGCTGCTGACCCTGTGGCTGGAGCGCTGGAGTAAACCGGAACAACGAGTGAAGCGGGCCTGATATGAACTGGAACTGGGAAGTTATCTGGGAATATTTCCCGCGTCTGCTGCAGGGCGCGCTGACCACACTCGAACTGGTGTTTATCTCTGGCGTTGCCGGTCTGCTGCTGGCGGTGCCTCTGGCATTGATGCGTTCTTCGCCCAGACTTTATCTGCGCTGGCCGGCGTTTGCTTATATTTTCTTTTTCCGTGGCACTCCGCTGTTGGTGCAGATATTCCTGATTTATTACGGTGCTTCACAGTTTGACGCTGTGAAAAATTCTTTCGCCTGGCCAGTGCTGCGCGAAGCCTACTGGTGCGCCATCATTGCCTTTACCCTGAACACCGCCGCCTATACCGGTGAGCTGGTGCGTGGTGCCATTCAGTCGGTGCCGAAAGGCGAGATGGAAGTAGCGCGGGCGCTGGGTATGAGCCGGTTTATGCAGATCCGCCGCATTCTGTTGCCACGGGCCTTCGGCATTGTGTTGCCGGCTTACAGTAATGAAGTGCTGCTGATGCTGAAGAGCAGTGCGCTGGCATCCACCATTACTCTGCTCGATATTACCGGCATGGCACGCACCATCATTGCCCGTACCTATACGCCGCTGGAAATATTCACTGCGGCGGGCATGATCTATCTGATAATTGCTGCCATCCTGCTCGGTCTGTTCCGTATGTGGGAGCGCTATCTCAACCGCTACAAATACATTTCCCGCGAAGGTTGAACGCACTGTTACCAACGCGGTAAAACCATTCTGCCTTTGTTCTGTCTGACTTCCTGAGCACGTTATTCAACGACGAGGAGGTCAGCATGAGCAATTTCCGTACAGAGAAAGACAGCATGGGGGAACTTCAGGTACCTGAAGATGCCCTCTACGGCGCCCAGACTCAGCGTGCAATCAATAATTTTCCGGTCAGTGGTCAGACACTGCCCCCCGCCTTTATCCGTGCACTGCTGATTATTAAAGCCGCTGCAGCCAAAGCGAACCGGGAACTGGAAGTGGTTCCGTCAGATATCGGTGTGGCCATTGAACAGAGCGCGCTGAAGCTGCTCGACGATAGCGATTTTATGCAGCATTTTCCGGTGGATGTTTATCAGACCGGCTCCGGCACCAGCTCCAATATGAACGCCAACGAAGTGCTGGCGCATCTGGCTTCTGAGCGCAGTGGCAAAGCGGTCAGCCCTAACGATCACGTCAATGCCGGACAAAGCAGTAACGATACCATTCCGTCCGCCATCCACCTCAGTGCTTCACTGTTGCTGGCAGAAGAGCTGCTGCCGGCGCTGGAACATCTGGCGCAGGTTATCGGTGATAAAGGCGAGAGCCTGAAAGGCGTGGTGAAAACCGGCCGTACCCACCTGATGGATGCCATGCCACTGCGCATGGATCAGGCCCTGAGCGGCTGGCAGACCCAGATAGTGCAGAATATTCACGCGCTCAAACAGATTCAGCCGGCGATTCAGTCACTGGCTCAGGGCGGTACCGCGGTCGGCACCGGGGTGAATGCGCATCCGCAGTTTGTGGAACTGTTTCTGCGTGAACTGTCATCCATGACCGGGCTGCAGCTGACCAAAGCGGAGAACTATTTCGCCCACATGAGCAGCCAGGATATTGCCGTCTCGCTATCCGGGCAGTTAAAAACCACCGCGGTATCATTGATGAAAATCGCCAACGATCTGCGCTGGATGAACTCAGGCCCGTTAGCCGGTCTGGGCGAAATCGAGCTGCAGGCACTACAGCCAGGTTCTTCCATTATGCCGGGCAAGGTTAACCCTGTGATTCCGGAATCCGCTGCCATGGTGGCTGCCGAAGTGATCGGCAACGATGCCACCATTACCATTGCCGGTCAGGCAGGTAATTTCGAGCTGAATGTGATGTTGCCTGTGGTGGCGAAAAATCTGTGCGAAAGCCTGCAGTTGCTGGCTAACGTTTCCCGCCTGCTGGCAGACAAAGCCATCGCGCCCTTCACGGTAAATCAGGATCATCTGAACGAATCGCTGGGGCGCAACCCTATTCTGGTTACCGCGCTGAATCCCGTGATCGGCTACCTGAAAGCCGCAGCCATTGCCAAACAGGCGTACAAAGAGAAACGCCCGGTGATCGACATTGCACTGGAGCAAACAGACCTCAGCCGTGCTGAACTGGAAGAGCTGCTCGACCCCCGTAAGCTGGCAGGTCCGGCCTGAACTGCATTAACTGAGAATCCGGCTAAAATAAGATAAAGGTTTGTCTTTTAGCCGGAGGTGTTATGCACGCAGTAAGAGTACTGGCAACGGCCTTGCTGGTCTTCTTCATCAGTGGATGTGATAAAGGTCTGCAGGGGGATGTCAGAGATCTGGGTGAGGCGATTGAGCACTGTCGTCAGTACAGTAAAAAGGTATTGATCAGTGATGTTGTGATCAGTGTGGATCAGCTGTCTACCCGCGAACAGGGGAACGTTTACAAAGTGTTCCTCAATCTGGATAACCAGAAACAGCACGGTTACGCCAGTTGTGAAGTGGATATGAGCGGCCTGATCGTCAGTTATTCAGCCCCCGGGTTCAATAAAAATACCGGTGCCTTCAGTCAGTTCAGTAACAACTGAAGTATCCGTCTGACGGCGGGGGTTTTTGTGTAAATTCAGGCCAGTTACACAGCAATACACACAACTGTTTACAAAAGACACATCATGGATGATGGCTGTTACTCAGCTCAGGCAGAGGATGGTATACACTTTCCTAAATGCAAAAGCGTACCTGAGTACAGCAAGGAGAGGAGTCATGGAGTGTCGACGCGTCGGACTGGCGGCTGTTTTTCTGTGCGCCAGTGGCTGCTCAACCAATGAAGGCTATCCATCCCAGGCCAGTCATGGCGTCCGCAATCTCGGTGACACAATCAATCATTGCCGCAATTACACCGAATACCATGTGGAAGGTTCACCGGTTATCAGTCTTGATTCCCTGTCTACCCGCCGCGAAGAGCGCTACTACGAAGTGTTCCTGAATCTGAATACCAAAGAAGACAGCGGCTGGGCTCATTGTCGTATCACCATGGCCGGTGATATCCGGGTCCACCGGATACATAACTTTGGCCGTGAAGGAAATTTCTTTGGTCTGTTCTGACTAAGCGCTGTGTTGCGCTGAACATCTGCGGCGGAATACGCTGCTATTCATTGCCCGGTTATTCATTGTCCGGTTATTCATTGGCGAGTGCCGCCTGAATTTTCAGCAGAATATCCATGGCATCCACCGGCTTGGCGATATGGTACTGCATGCCGGCCTCACGACAGGCTTTTACATCGGATTCCATGGCATTGGCGGTCATAGCCACAACTGGCAGTTGTGTGCAGCCTGGTAGCGCGTGAATCTGACGGGTCGCTTCAAAGCCATCCATCACCGGCATCTGCAGGTCCATCAGAACGATATCCGCTTTTAACCCGGACTTTATTTTATCGACGGCTTCCAGGCCGTTATTGGCAATCACCACTTCAGCCCCCATCTGACTGAGCAGTTCCTGCGCCAGAATCTGGTTGAGTAATACGTCTTCGGCCAGCAGACAACACACGCCTTTGAGTGGGAAGATACTGTCACTGCCCTGACTGGCATCTGTATCGGTATTCTCTTCGTCTTCACGCCACACCAGCGTATCGTTGCCACAGGCAACCACACGTATCAGGGCAGTAAAACAGCTGCCTTTGCCCGGAGTACTTTCGATTTTAATATCACCGTCCATCAGCAGTGCCAGTTCGCGGCTGATACTCAAACCCAGTCCGGTACCGCCAAAGCGGCGGCTGGTTGAGCTGTCCGCCTGACGGAAGGCATCAAACAGATAGGCAATCTGATTGGCTTCGATACCAATACCGGTATCGGTTACCGAAATTTTCAGCTGTTTATAATCAGGCAGATACTGCAGGTGCAGGCTGACACTGCCTTTTTCCGTAAATTTAAACGCATTGCTGAGCAGGTTCAGCATAATCTGTTCGAGACGCAGCTCATCGCTGATGATACTGGCAGGCACGTTATTATCGGTGCTGATGCGGAAATCCAGTTGCTTTTCGTGGGCCTGAAGGTCAAACAGTGCATGCATTTTGCGCAGCAGACGCACCAGTGGAAATTCTTCCCGGTCTATTTCCAGCTGGCCAGCTTCAATTTTGGCGTAATCCAGCGATTCATTAATCAGCGCCAGTAAGGTCGTTGATGCCATATGGGATTTATTCAGGTAGTCACGCTGCTTGCTGCTCATCTCTGTTTTCAGACAGAGATTAATAAAGCCGATAATGGCGTTCATCGGGGTACGCAGCTCGTGGCTCATATTGGCAAGGAAGCGCGACTTGGCTTCGTTAGCAGCGTTGGCCTTTTCCATCGCATCACGCAGTTCGCGGGTCTTCAGTTTCACCTGACGGCTGACATGCTCGACGGTACCGGTAATCAACAGAATAAATACCTGAAAAAGGGCGGTCAGCAAAAAGCCTGTGGTGATAATCGCCCAGCTGCTCCAGTCCTTGCTGTAGCCCTGCTCATACATATTGGCGTACAGCTCGATATCGTAATTACGCGAGCCAAACTCAGAAAAATAGGTATAGGTTTCATACCTGGGATTGATCTGTTCTGCGGAATCAAACAGCAGTTCTCTGTCGCCAAATGCGTCGCGGTCATAGATGCGGATTGAAACACCATTCCAGCGGAATTCAGACAGTACATCTTTCAGCATATCGCCGATGCGGATCACGCCACTGGCATAACCGATAAAGGCTTCTGCATTTTCTTCGTACTTATACACCGGCATATAGAGAATGGTGGCTTTCTGATTCTCTTTTTCCTGCGCCAGAATAATCGGAGCAGTGGCAACCGGTTGTTTAAGAATTCTGGCCTGCATCAGTGCATCACGACGCGATACGTTGGCGGCGAGGTTTAGGCCAAGTGCACGTTTGTTGGGTTCGTAGGGGTAGATATAGACTACCGGAAAGTATTCTTTCTGTTTTTTTGCCGGAATCAATGAGCCGTTGCCGGTCAGTTCGGTCATACGAAAGCCCGGGTATTCCCGCTGCATTGATTGCTCAAAAGATTCGCGCTCGTCATGAGCAATAACCGGTGTCCAGCCTATACCGTAAAGCGTCGCATCCGAGCTACGGATGACGTGTGAAAAACGTTCAAACTCACTCCGGCTGACATTCGCTGAGGCGTTGAATAAAGCACCGTAAGACACCAGTTTCTTTTCTGCCAGGCGAAAGGTCTCACTGATTTTCTGGCCGGTGCGCTCGGCGGCTTTATCGAACTCATTCTGCATCTTCTCGCGGTAATAGGCGGTAGATGCCACGAAAGCAAAGGTAACCAGAGAGAACAGAATAATGGTGGGCACAGCGACCTGCATTCTGCGCCGCAGCGGCAATCCCTGCTGGAACAGAATGACGATCAGCGGCGCGAATAAAAATATCCCGATGGCATCACCGACCCACCAGGTGATCCAGCTGAAAGGCAGGGCGCTGCTGTTAATAAAGCCGGCGGCAAACAGGGTAAGCGTCCCGATCGAGCTGTTGATCAGTGGCGTCAACAGGGCAACCACCAGAGCAAAATAGGCGATGGCTCTTGGCGAGTTGGGGATGTCTTCCCCGGTGTACTGTTTATCAATGCGGCGCAGCATCAAAAAGCCGGCCATGGCCTGTGCAGCAGCACCAGCACCAATGACCATTGGTGGTATCGCTGACTGCAGGCTGAATTCAGAGAACCAGTGTGTGGATACCGTCAGATTGGCCAGACAGGAACCGGTCAGAATGCCGAGTAAAACGGAACGTTTGCCATTGTTGAGGTGCAGCAGTGCCAGTGCGACACCGGCGGCAGGCCAGACGGCGGACGCAAACCCTGGAGGAATAGCCAGCTGCAGTCCGCCCATGGCTGCGGCAAAGTACGCAGCAGCGGCAACAAAATACAGGGGGATAAACTGAGGCATTCCGGCTCCTCTGGACTGGCTGAATACCCGGCGTTTACAGGACAGCGGGCAGTAATAAGTCAGTATAGACAGGGAACTGATTTATGCCGGTACTTCGGTCATAAATCGCCGGATTAATCCGGCGCTACAGACTGTAGCGCTGGTGGCAATGTGCGATACCGGAAACAATCGGGTAGTTCTGGCACTCTTCTGTGCTGCAGCGGAACTGGTCCAGTCGTGCTTCTATCGGCAGCAGGACTTCCGGTTCGCCCAGATAACCGGCCGGACACAGTTCTTTGGCACGGCGATGCCAGTGTTGTTTGAACGCTGTGATAGTTTCGTCATAGTTGAGGACAAACGCCATACGGCCGAGCTGACGCACTTCAATCACATAAGTGCCGGGCGCGATCTGCTCATCCAGATAGCCGTTACGGGCATCACCGAGATCACCACTGACCGGCTGATAAGGAACAGGGCTGCAGCCACTGAGCAGCAGGGCAGCGACTACGGATGACAACAGCAGAGAGGGAACTGAAAAGCGTTTCATTAACAGGAATATGGCTGACAATTTTCAATCCCGCATTCTGCACAGCCCCCGGCGGCGCGTCTATATCTGAATCACACTGTTTCTTCAGCCTGTGACGGATTTAGCGTCAGGCAATGATGTTGCTGAAACTTGCCCGGGTCAGGGTCGCCAGATCCGCAGGCGCCAGCGCGATTTCCAGACCACGGCGGCCAGCACTGACGTGCAGCCGTGTCAGCCCTTCGGCACTGGCATCAATAACGGTGGGTAATGCCTTTTTTTGCCCCAGTGGACTGATGCCACCGACCACGTAGCCGGTGGTTTTTTCCGCCAGCTTCGGATCTGCCATTTCGGCCTTTTTCGCGCCAACGGCTTTGGCAATCGCTTTCAGACTGAGCTTGTGCGACACCGGCAGGACGGCGACAGCGAGGTTGCTTTTGTGGCCGCTGAGGCTGACCAGCAGGGTTTTGAATACCTGATCGGGATTCAGTCCCAATACCTGAGCAGCTTCCTCACCATAGGATTCCGCCGCCGGGTCATGGTCATATTCGAGCACCTTAAAGGCGATTTTCGCTTTCTTCGCCGCATTGATGGCCGGTGTCACAGCGGGTCCTCCGGCGCTACGCGCAGCACAGGCTGTTGTGCTTCAGTCGCTTCCAGCAGGCGGAAACGAGGCTGGCGCTGGCCGTCCACATCGACTTCATCGGTAAACATGGAGTAAGGGCGCACCCAGCTGGAGTAATCGCCGTACAGGGTTTTGTAGAGCACCAGGTACTCTTCGGTTTCACTGTGGCGCACCACGCCCATAACCTGATAATCATTACCTTTGTAGTGGCGGTAGATTCCTGGCGTGATGGCTGGTGCTGCGGTTGTTTCAGCAGTGGCTTCAGTAGTGGTTTCAGTGTTTTGGGTCATTCGTTACTCTTCGTCCAGTTCAAACCGCACCTGCACTGAGGCAGAGACGGTCTCTTTCTGCAGCAGCATAGGGGCGGGCGCCGAGCCTTTGGCTTCGGCCACGGCATTCATGCGCATCAGCTGCGGGCGGATGCTGCCCTGTTCAACAATGTGCATCACGCCATCGAGTTTGTTATCCAGCGTTTCAGCCATAAAGGTGGCTTTATCGCGGGCGTTCAACAGTGCAGCTTTGGTGGCCTGCTGCTGTAGTTTCTGTGGGTCATCGAAACCGGTCGAGGTGTTGTTGATGCTGAGGTTTTTGATCGCAAACAGCTTCTGCGCCAGCTCGGTATAGTCAGCGGTATCGCGCAGGGTAATGATCAGATTGCGGCTGACCTGTTCACCACGATAAATACGGCTGTCTTTCTGCCACTCCCAGCGTGGCTGGCGGGGGATGCGGTCGGCACGGATATCCTCTTCGGCGATATCAAAACCGCCTGCTACTGCCAATGCCTGGTTCATGCTTTGATCGACCATGGCTTTGGCGGTTTCTGCATCTTCATCAATGGCACTGACCAGCATATTGATCTGCAGATAGTCAGGCCAGGCTTCAGCTTCACCGTATCCGGTTACTTCAATGTATTCTTCGTACGCAGCTGCTTTGGCTGCCATCAGTGGCAGAGTGATTAGCAGAGCGCTGGTTAACAGTGGGCGGATCATCCTGTTTCTCCGGTATTGCTTAGTGAGTGTGAAGCTATGACCTCAGCACCTTCCTCAGGTTCGCGCTCAGTTTCTCGCGTCGGGTTCTTACTTTTGCTTCGCGTTAAACGCTTCAAGCTGTTCCGCTGTGGCTTCCAACTGGAATTTCTCTTTCCACTCGGAATACGGCATGCCGTAGACTTTCTCGCGGGCCTGTTCGTAATCCAGTTCCACGCCTTCTTTTTCCGCGGCTGTGACCATCCATTTGGCCAGACAGTTACGGCAGAAATCCGCCAGAATCATCAGCTCAATGTTCTGTACTTCTTTGTGCTCGTCCAGGTGTTGCAGCAGGCGGCGGAAGACAGCGGCTTCGATATTGGTCTGTTGTTGTTCGTTCATGGTGATCTTTCTCCGAAGAATCCGGTTTATAGTCATTCAATAGCGCGCAACAGAGTGTATAGGATAAGGCTTTGGCCGTCAGTGGCATCCGGCTCTGGATTGCGGGACAATACGTTCTTTGTATTTTTGCATAGTGGTCAGAAGTGTATGCCAGAGTCATCCCAGCCTGTTCGTGTTGCCATCAATGGTTTTGGCCGTATTGGCCGCTGTGTGCTGCGCGCGCTGTATGAAAATGGCTACCGCGAACAGCTGCAGGTAGTGGCGGTCAATGAGCTGGCGGACATCGAAACCATCAGTTACATGCTGCGCTACGACAGTACTCACGGGCGCTTCCCCGGCACGGTAGAAGTGGTGGATGAGCGCCATCTGCTGGTCAATGGGGACCGCATCTGTGTGCGCCACGAAGCAGACAGTGCCCGTCATGACTGGGCCGCACTGAATGTCGATCTGGTGCTGGAATGCAGCGGTCAGATCAAAACCCGCAGCGAGTGTGAGTCCCATCTGAGTGGTGGCGCCAGCAAGGTGCTGATCTCCAACCCGGCGGACAGCGAAGTCGATAACACCATTATTTACGGCCTCAATCATCACACCCTGAGTGCGGAGCAGACCATCGTTTCCAACGGTTCCTGTTCCACCAATTGTCTGCTGCCGTTACTGACTCTGCTGAATAAAGAATTTGGTATCGAAGCCGGGGTGACAACCACCATTCACTCCGCCATGAACGATCAGCCGGTGATCGACGCCTATCATTCTGATCTGCGCCGTACCCGCTCGGCGGTGCAGAGCATTATTCCGGTGGATACCAGCCTGCCGCTGGGCATCGCCCGTTTGATGCCGGAGCTGGCGGGTAAAATTGAAAGCCTGCATGTGCGCGTACCGACCATTAACGTCTCGGCGCTGGATATCAGTCTGCAATTAAAAAGCGCGACCGATGCCGCAGCGGTTAACGCTCTGATTCAGCGTGCCGCATCATCTGAGCTGCAGGGCATTCTGGGAATTACCGGTGAAGCCCACGCCTCCATCGACTTCAATCACGACCCGCGCTCTGGTGTGGTAGACGCCACTCAGACCCGCGTCAGCGGCGGGCAGTTATTAAAAATGCTGGTGTGGTTTGATAACGAATGGGGTTTTGCCAACCGTATGCTGGATACGGCGCGGGCGATGATCCGACTCTGAATTCTTTTAACGCTCAGCTATTAAACTGCAACTCCGCCAGTTGTTTATACAGCGGCGATGACTGCAGCAATTCTTCATGAGTGCCCACGGCGGCAATCGCGCCATGATCCATCACCACAATGCGGTCGACGTTTTTAATGGTGGCCAGGCGGTGGGCAATTACGAAGGTGGTGCGGTCCTTCATTAATTCATCCAGTGCCTGCTGCACCAGGTGTTCGCTCTGGGCATCCAGTGCGCTGGTGGCTTCATCCAGTAACAGAATTTTCGGTTCACGCAGAATAGCGCGGGCAATGGCTAAGCGCTGCTTCTGACCACCGGAAAGTTTCACCCCCTGTTCACCCAGATAGGAATTGTACTGATCCGGTAACTGGCGGATAAATTCATCGGCGTAGGCGGCACGGGCTGCAGCAATTCTCTGCTCTTCGCTGGCATCCGGGCGCCCGTATCTGAGATTATCCAGCACATTGGCGCTGAATAAAACCGGCTGCTGTGGCACCAGTGCAAACTGGCTGCGCAGCGTCTGCAGATTCCACTCAGGCAGCGCTTTGCCTTCCAGCAGAATCTGTCCCTGCTGAGGATCGCGGAAGCGTAACAGTAAATCGAACAGGGTGGATTTACCGGCACCGGAGGGGCCAACAAGCGCAATACGTTCACCGCGTTTTACATTCAGATTCAGGCCGCTGAGTGCCTGTCTGTCGGGGCGGGAAGGGTAGTGATAACTCACTTCACGCAGTGCGATTAATGGTTCTGCCAGCGGTTCTGCGATTGGTTCTGCTGCTTGCTTGTTAGCGGTAGCGGCAATGGACTCCATATCATAGTCGCGGTCTGCGGCTGAGGTGATATCCGATTTTGCTGCCATTAACTCGCGGATGCGCTCGGCGGCACCGGCGGCCCGCTGTACTTCACCGTACACTTCGGTGACGGCGGCAAGCGAGCCTGCGACCATAATGGCGTAAAACACAAAGGCAGCTAAATCGCCGCCGGATAACTCCCCGGCAATCACATCACGGCCGCCGATGTAGAGCATACCGGCCACCGATCCCATCACCAGAATCATTACCAGCGCGATCATAAAAGCCCGCTGGCGGATACGCAGCAGCGCCACGCTGAAGGCTCCTTCGGCGGCCTGAGTGAATTGCTGATTAACGATGTCTTCCCGGGTGAATGCCTGCACCACTTTAATATGCTGCAGACTTTCTCCGGCCCAGGCACCAACGCTGGCAACTTTATCCTGACTCGCGCGCGACAGTTTCTTCACCTTGCGGCCAAAGAAAATCATCGGAAACACAATCAGCGGCACGGCGATCAGTACGATCAGGCTGAGTTTAAAGTTGGTAATAAACATCAGCACAATACCGCCAATAAAGGTCAGCGAGTTGCGCAGGGCGAAGGAGAAGGATGATCCGATCACCGTCTGCAGCAAGGTGGTATCTGTGGTGATGCGGCTCTGAATCTCGCCGGACAGATTATCTTCAAAGAAGGAAGGCGGCAGGCTGATCAGATGGCGATACAGCTGCTGGCGGATATCGGCGACCACCCGCTCGCCCAGCCAGGACACCATATAAAAGCGCAGGTAAGCGCCCACTGACACGGCAACCACCATAAAACCGAAGAAGCCCAGCGCCTGACCTAAGCCTTCCACCGAACCCGCGGCAAAACCATTATCCACCATCAGACGCACGCCCTGCCCCAGACTCAGTGTCAGCGCAGCGGTGGTAATCAGCGCCAGAATGGCGATGGTAAGGCGGGTTTTGTAAGGACGGACAAATTGCCAGAGCCAGTTCAGCATAACGTCATCTCAGAAAGTCAGGCCTGCAGGCTAACGGCTGAGCAGGTTATCCACAAGTCACAGCGAATTAACAGATTGTTGATAAAAACGGCACTCTGGGGTTGGTGAGTGCTTATTTGTCCCTTTATAAAGGCTAATGCCTGCGGTGAAACACAATGGTCATACTGCTATAATCGCGCGCTGATTTTTCCGGCAGATGTCCGTTCAAAGCGTATCGATGCCTGCCTATGACTTATAAACCTGATCTGCCTGTCACCCGGGCGCGACACAGAGGAAGAAACATGTCTGTTTTAAAAATGACTGACCTGGACCTGAAAGGTAAACGGGTTCTGATCCGCGAAGACCTGAACGTACCGGTGAAAGACGGCAAAGTGACGTCTGACGTGCGTATCCGTGCTTCTCTGCCAACCATTCAGCACGCGCTGGAAGCCGGGGCCAAAGTCATCGTCATGTCTCACCTGGGTCGTCCGACCGAAGGCGAATACGCCGACGAATTCTCCATGCAGCCAGTGGCTGATCATCTGGCAGGTCTGCTGGGCCGTGATGTAAACGTAGTGAAAGACTTCCGTGCAGGCATCGAACTGGCTGACGGTGAGCTGGCACTGCTGGAAAACGTGCGCTTTAACAAAGGTGAAAAGAAAGACGAAGACGAGCTGTCCAAAGCCTACGCTGAGCTGTGCGATATCTTCGTCATGGACGCTTTCGGTACTGCGCACCGCGCGCAGGCTTCTACCCACGGTGTAGCGAAATTTGCCCCGGTTGCCTGTGCAGGCCCGCTGTTAGCGGCAGAACTGGACGCACTGGGCAAAGCACTGGATAAACCGGCCCGTCCGCTGGTGGCTATCGTAGGTGGTTCCAAAGTGTCTACCAAGCTGGAAGTGCTGGAAAGCCTGTCTGATATCTGTGATCAGATCATCGTTGGCGGTGGTATTGCTAACACCTTCCTGGCGGCGGCCGGCAAACCAGTTGGTAAGTCTCTGTATGAAGAAGACCTGATTCCTGCCGCGAAGAAGCTGATGGAAAAAGTGTCCATTCCGATACCAACTGACGTTGTCTGTGGTAAAGAATTCTCTGAAACTGCTGTGGCGACTCTGAAGAGCGCGGATGAAGTAGAAGCCGACGACATGATCTTCGACATCGGTCCGGATTCCGCCAAAGCACTGGCTGAACAGCTGAAAGAAGCCAAAACCATCATCTGGAACGGCCCGGTAGGTGTGTTCGAATTCGATCAGTTCGGCGAAGGCACCAAAGCTCTGTCGCTGGCTATTGCTGAATCCGATGCCTTCTCCATTGCGGGCGGTGGTGACACTCTGGCAGCTGTGGATAAGTATGAAATCGCCGAGCAGGTGTCTTACATCTCCACCGGCGGTGGTGCATTCCTTGAGTTCGTGGAAGGCAAAACTCTGCCGGCTGTGGCGATCCTCGAGCAGCGCGCGAAGTCATAACAGGCGCTGCGCTGAGTCAGTGGCTGCGTCGTAAGAAGCCGCCTGGTATTCAAAGCCTGATGAAACCCCGCGTAATGCGGGGTTTTTTATTGCTGTGAATCGGCACCGCCTGCAGGTTTATATCGCGCCGGATAGCCGTTAGAATACGACTCAGTTTCAACCATCTTTCAGGGTATACACAACATGGCATTAATCAGCATGCGTCAGATGCTGGATCACGCCGCCGAATTCGGCTACGGCGTTCCTGCGTTCAACGTTAATAACCTCGAGCAGATGCGCGCGATCATGGAAGCAGCGGACAAAACCGACTCTCCGGTGATTGTTCAGGCTTCTGCCGGCGCCCGCAAATACGCTGGTGCGCCTTTCCTGCGTCACCTGATTCTGGCGGCTGTTGAAGAATTCCCGCACATCCCTGTGTGTATGCACCAGGACCACGGTACTTCACCGGCGGTATGTCAGCGTTCTATCCAGCTGGGCTTCAGCTCAGTGATGATGGACGGCTCACTGGGTGAAGACGGTAAAACTCCGGCTTCCTACGAGTACAACGTCGATGTGACCAAACGCACTGTGGATATGGCTCACGCCTGTGGTGTTTCCGTAGAAGGTGAACTGGGTTGTCTGGGTTCTCTGGAAACCGGACAGGCGGGTGAAGAAGACGGTATTGGTGCAGAAGGCACTCTGTCTCACGATCAGATGTTGACCGATCCGGAAGAAGCGGCTGACTTTGTTAAGAAAACCGGCGTTGATGCGCTGGCGATTGCCTGTGGTACTTCCCACGGTGCTTACAAATTTACCCGTCCGCCTACAGGCGACATTCTGGCCATCGACCGTATCAAAGAGATCCACAAGCGTATCCCGGATACTCATCTGGTAATGCACGGTTCTTCTTCTGTGCCACAGGAATGGCTGGCCATCATCAACGAATTTGGTGGTGAGATTCCGGAAACTTACGGTGTGCCGGTTGAGCAGATCGTTGAAGGTATTAAATACGGCGTACGTAAAGTGAACATCGACACCGACCTGCGTCTGGCATCTACCGGTGCTATCCGTCGCTTTATGGCGCAGAACCCGGCTGAGTTCGATCCGCGTAAATACTTCAAAGAATCCGTAAAAGCGATGAGCGATATCTGTATCGCCCGTTACGAAGCCTTTGGTACTGCCGGTAATGCTTCAAAAATCAAAGCAGACTCTCTGGATGTAATGTTTGAACGTTACGCCAGCGGTGCGCTTGATCCGAAAGTAAGCTGATAACAGACAGCGGATTTACCTTCTTAATCCGCTGATTTTCGACTGTTATCAACAATGATAAACAACGAAAAAACCCGCCATGTGCGGGTTTTTTCGTCTTGAAATGTCTGCCAAAAGACGGAAAAAATCCGTTAGATTTATAAGCCTCATCTATACAGTTCAGGGAGTGAACGTGACTGGCCTCAGCCGATTTTTATTCTGTGCATTAACCATCGCTCTGAGCAGTGGCTGCTCGTTAATGTCTTCATCTTCTTCCATCGGAGCTGACACAAGAGCTGAAGCTCAGGCGGCCGATAACAGCAGCACTTCCAGCGCCATAAATTGCCAGACTCCTTCGCTGACCATTTCCGGACTCAGTCTGGATCTCGATCTGCAGCAGATTGACTCCATTAACGTGTTGAATGTTGGCCGGGCGACAGCTGAGGTGCAGTTTAAGGACGGGCGCGAACTGGGCTTACTGACCATTGATGAAGCGCTGGCCGGTGGTTCCGTGCAGGCATATCAACAAACAGGAACAGAGGATTTCCCGGCCTTTATTAAATATCTGGCAGATTCACACCAACAAAGTCACAGCACACAGTTAATTCGGCAGGCGCTGGGAGCAAAGCAGGCCGAAGACATTCATATCCGCAAGTTCGCTGCCGGCTGGATTTACTGGGTGGATTCCACCTCCGCTGAGGGGGAGCATTTTCTGCATCTGCTCAGATACGACGACAGCCGCATCATCCGGGTAGTAATGGATGATTTGTCCGATCAGCGGGTGCAGGAGATTGTCAGCAGGCTGTGCTGGTAACGGATTAACCCTTCCGATAGAAGCTGCGGCGTCCTGCGCGTAAAGGAAGATCTTGAGCACATCCCTGTGCAAAAAGATGGTGGGCCCGAAGGCCCACCCAATAGAGTGGATCGTTCTAAAGTATGCCTCTGGCTCTGGAATAGCAATACAACTTATCTATTAAAGATGCTCATTTTATGATCAGCTTCTGTTTTGAGATTTTTTAAGTACCTTCCCTGAAACGCTCAGACGCAGAGCGGGCAAGGCCTGCGCAAAGCCGCCTGTAACGGCACCCGCAAACAGAGCGTTGTGCTCTGCGGGATAAATACCCCCGATTTCTGCGGATATAATTGCTCCGGAAAGTCTCCAATCATGCAGTTTATCGTTAACTTTGACGGATACTCGCATTTATTTACGAACAATTCTCATTAACGTGTGCGATAATGCCGGCCTGCAAGGTTATTTCATTTTTTCAGGAGCCCGTCTCTCTATGCGGCAAGCGCTTTCTCAGGGGCCGTTTTATCTGCGTCTGAAGCCTCCTTTTTTTATCGCGTTACTCCCGGCTCTGCTGGTGGGGTGCAGTGTAGTTCCGGTTGAATTGCCAGACGATCAAAGCGCACCAGCGGAACAGCAGTGGCAATCAGTAACGCCTGCCGGTGTCAGTGCGGTTGGCATGAATACGCTTAAAGCTGACGCTGCGGGCAGTGGTTGGTGGCAACAGATTGATGATCCGCTGTTACAGCAGCTGATGGCCATGACCATTGCCAACAGCCCGAACATGGAGAGCGCCCGCTTAACCTATCGCCAGGCGCAACTGGCGGCGGACATTGCCGGTGTGGAAAACCGTCCTTCATTGAATCTGTCGACCAGCGTCAGTCGCTCAGGCAGCGATGATAGCGGCATGGCGACCAGTTATAACGGCTCATTGCGTGCAACCTGGGAAATTGATCTGTGGGGCACAGGTGCCTCAGAAAAGCGCGCAGCCCAGGCCGGTATTGATCAGGCAAATGAAGAATTGCGCGATGCGCGCATCAGCCTGATGGCACAGACAGCTGCGGCTTATACCAACCTGCGTCTGGCACAGGAAAATCTGCGCGTGGCCAAAGCCAGTGTTGATATTCGCCGGGAAACCTATGATCTCGCCCGCTTTGAATATCAATCCGGCATGGGAACTGAGCTTGAGGTTATGCAGGCAAAAACCCTGCTGGATAATGCCAACGCCGAATTACCTCAGTACAACCAGGCGCAGGAAAGCGCCATCAACCTGTTGCGGGTGCTAACCGGTGGCGAACTGAAAGCGCTGGCAGACCAGCTGCGCATTCAGGCCGATCTGCCGCAGCCGCCAACGCATCTGGCACTGAACCTTCCGGCTGAAACATTGCGTCAGCGTCCGGATGTGAAAGCACAGGAATACGCCGTAATACAGCAGGCTGAAGCGGTTAATCAGGCGCGTAAAGCACGCTTCCCGTCATTTTCTCTGACCGGCAGTCTGACAGGTTCGGGCGACAGCTATGGCGATGTATTTGATGCCGACAGTCTGGTGCGCTCAATCGCTGCCAGCCTGTCTTATGCGTTATTTGATAACGGCGTATTAAAAAACACGGAACGCCGGCAAAAGATCACACTGGATCAAAGCATTAATACCTATCGTCTGACGTTACTGACCGCACAACAGGAAGTGGAAGACGCATTAACTTCCCTGTACACCGCACAACAGCAGCAGGTGTCTTATCAGCAGGCAGAAGATTCGGCCAGACTGGCAGAAGAACTTGCCCGTTATCAGTACGATGCCGGTTTGCTGGACTTCACCGATTTGCTGGATACCCAATCCTCTCTGCTTAATGCACAAAATGCCAAAGTGCAGAATGAAGGTGCCATTTTCTCCGCCTGGATCGAGCTGTACCGCAGTGCCGGTGGCGGTTTTCATGGCGTGGAAAATATACAGAACTCACCATTAAGCTCTCAAACAACAAACAGTCACACAACCTCTGCCGATCAGGGTGAATAAATTGAACAGTACTGAACAGAAAAAAGCCGCTGATCTTGGCCTTGTGGAAGAAAAGAAAAGCAATAAATTACGCTGGATAATCATTGCCATTGTGGTGGCGTTATTGGTTTTCGCCGCCTGGTTTTTCTTTAAATCAGACAACGCTGGTGACCAGCAGATTTTTAAAACCGATCCCGTTACGCGCACCAGTCTGGCCGTTATGGTGACTGCTACCGGTACGGTAGAGCCGAAAGACGAAGTGGAAGTGAGTTCGGAATTATCCGGCATTATGGCCGATGTGTACGTCGACTATAACGACGAAATTAAGAAAGGTCAGGCACTGGCCAAACTCGATACCACGACGCTGGAAGCCACGGTATTTGAACGCAGCAGCTCGCTGAAATCTGCCAAAGCCAATGTGGTGCAGGCCGAAGCCGATGTTGAGCAGGCTGAACTGGATTATAAACATTACAAAACTGTCTATGATCTGAGTGGCGGCAAACATCCGTCACAACAAACCATGGATAACGCCCGCATTGCAGTGACCAAAGCGAAAGCATCCCTGCAGGTGGCAAAAGCCAATGTCGATATGTCCCAGGCGGATCTGGATACCGCTAAAACCGATCTGGTCAAAGCAACACTGGTATCGCCGATTGACGGCATTGTGCTGAGCAAAGATGTTGAGCCCGGGCAGACCATTGCGTCTAACTATTCTGCTCCAACCCTGTTTCTGCTGGCCCGTGATCTGAAAAGCATGGAACTGCACGTGGATATTGATGAGGCAGATATTGCCCAGATCAAACGCGGGCAGAAAGCAACGTTTACTGTCGACGCCTGGGGCGGACGTCAGTTTGATGCGGAAATCTCCCAGATCCGGCTGGCCAGCACAGAAGAAGATACCAGCTCAACCGTGGTGTCTTACGAAACCATTCTTAACGTTAACAACAAAGATCTGGCACTACTGCCGGGTATGACGGCTGTTACCGATATTAAAGTGAAATCCGCCGATGATGTGCTGACCATTTCCTCTGCGGCACTGCGCTATACCCCGGCCAGACCGGATGAAAATAAAGAAGCCGAAAGTAAAAGCTCAGGCGGCATGCTGTTCCTGCCGGGGCCGCGCCGCAGTGATCGTAAAAAAGGCATGGGCGATTTCTCCGGGTCGGTGGAAAACAAAGAATTTACCATTTGGATATTGCGTAATAATCAGCCGCAACCGGTAAAAATTAAAACCGGCATGACCGATGGTCTGCGCAGCGAAATAGCCGAGGGTGATATCCGCGAAGGCGATGAAATTATTGTTGATGCCGTACAGGTGCAGAAATAATGGCTGCAGCGGATAACGATGCGCTGATCCGCTTTCAGCAGGTCACCAAGCGTTATGGTCAGGGCGATGCCGAATTTCTTGCACTGAAAGGCGTGGATTTCTCGGTGTCGTCTGGCGAGTTCGTCTCGCTGATGGGGCCCAGTGGTTCGGGTAAATCCACCGTTATGAACATTCTCGGTTGTCTGGATGTACTGACCGACGGTGAATACTATTTCCGTGGCGTACCGGTATCTGAGCTGGACCGTAATCAGCGCGCTCTGCTGCGCCGTAATCATATCGGTTTTGTCTTTCAGGGTTTTAACCTGTTGGCCCGTACCTCGGCGCAGGAAAACGTAGAGCTGCCGCTGGTGTATCGTGGGCTGAATAAAAAAGAACGTAACCGTCTGTCTATGGCAGCGCTGGATAAAGTGGGGCTGGGCAACTGGGCTCACCATCATCCGTCCGAGTTATCCGGTGGTCAGCAGCAACGTGTTGCCATTGCCCGTGCGCTGGTTACCACACCTTCTATTCTGCTCGCTGACGAACCGACCGGTAACCTTGATACGGAACGCAGTCAGGAAATTATGGAATTAATGGCGGAGCTTAACCGCGAACAGAATCTGACCATCCTGATGGTGACGCACGAACCGGACATGGCAGAATATTCCCACCGCATCATTCACTTCGTCGATGGCAAAGTGGATCGTGAAGAACAACCGCAGGGCAGGGGCTGAGTATGGTAGTAAATGCACTGAAACTCGCCCTGCAGCAGATCCGTCGCAATATTATGCGCTCTTTTCTGACCACCCTTGGCATCATTATCGGTGTTGCTGCCGTCATCACCATGGTGGCCTTGGGTAACGGCGCAACAGCGCAGGTTACGGAACGCATTTCTGCGTTGGGCAGTAACCTGATGATGCTTAACCGTGGTCAGGGTTTTGGCCCGGGACGTTCACGGCAATCCGGTCCGGCGTTTGAACTGGATGATATTGAAGCCATCAGCGCAGAAATCGCCGGGATTAAAGCCATTTCACCAGTGAGCAGCAGTTCAGTCACTCTGGTAAATGGTAACAACAGCTGGAACTCCAATGTTCGCGGCACTGATAACGATTTCCTGATCGCTGCTAACTGGATATTGCAGGACGGTCGTGAATTCAGCGCCGAAGAAGAAGCCACAGGATCACCGGTGTGTATTATCGGACAGACCATTATTCGTGAAGTTTTTGCCGGTGCCGATGCGATCAACCAGAAGATGCGGGTAAATGGCTTTAACTGCACTGTGATTGGTGTATTAAAAGGCAAAGGGCAAACCAGTTTTGGTAGCGATCAGGACGATATTGTTATCCTGCCGTTGCCGACTTTCCAGCGTCGTATCGCCGGTAACCGCGATGTTGGCCAGATTTATATTTCGCTGCAGGATAATGTCGATACCAACCACGTGGAAGATCGTCTGACCTCTCTGATGCGTATGCGCCGCAATATTTCACCCAGTGAAACCGACGACTTTAATATCTTTAATACCACAGAAATTGCCGAAACACTGACCAGCACGACGAAAACCATGACCGGCCTGTTAGGGGCCGTCGCCGGGGTCAGCCTGTTGGTGGGCGGTATCGGTATTATGAATATTATGCTGGTGTCCGTAACCGAGCGGACGCGGGAAATTGGCATCCGTCTTGCCATCGGTGCATTGGAACATGAAGTGCTACTGCAGTTTCTGGTGGAAGCTGTGGTGCTGTCAGCACTGGGAGGGCTGGTCGGGATTATACTCGCCTTTGGTTTGTCGTACTTTATGGCGCTGTTTATGCAGATGCCGTTTATCTTCGATTATTCCATCAGCGTTGCCGCGTTTGTATTCTCCGCCGCAGTCGGTGTCGTGTTTGGTTTTGTCCCCGCACGCAGGGCAGCACGATTAAATCCAATTGAAGCATTGCGTCACGAGTGATCGTCCATCGGAATTGATGTGCAGGAGCGGATTTAGCCGCGAAGGGCGCATAAGTCGGCGATGTTATTGTAGGAGCGGCTTCAGCCGCGATTCCGGCGAAGCCGGACAATGCAGACATTGGTGGGCGGAGCCCACCCTACGAACAATGGTTTATTAAATTAAAATGCGGTTTAAACGTGGAAGGATCTGTAGGTTGGGCTCTGCCCACCACATGCGTTGAAAGAGAAGGCCGGACATTACGAATATTGGTGCGCATTGCACACCCTACAATTTTCCGGATCGGAGATTAATTTACAGGAGCGGATTCACCCGTGATTCCGGCGCAGCCGGACAATGCAGACATTGGTGGGCGGAGCCCACCCTACGAACAATGGTTTATTAAATTAAAATGCGGTTTAAACGTGGAAGGATCTGTAGGGTGGGCTCCGCCCACCACATGCGTTGATAGAGAAGGCCGGACGTTACGGATATTGGTGCGCGGTGCACACCCTACATTATCCGGATCGGAGATTAATTTACAGGAGCGGGTTCACCCGCGAATCCGGCGCAGCCGGAAATTATGAAAATTGGTGGGCGGAGCCCACCCTACGAACAACGGTTTATTAAATTAAAATGCGGTTTAAACGTGGAAGGATCTGTAGGGTGGGCTCCGCCCACCACAAGCGTTGAAAGAGAAGGCCGGACATTACGAATATTGGTGCGCATTGCACACCCTACAATTATCCGGATCGGAGATTAATTTGTAGGAGCGGCTTCAGATTAAACCGTACACCAACAAACTCTACGCAGTCTCTTCTTCAGCAACCTTAACGCATTCATTCGCCACCGTGCCCCAAACTTTTTCGGCAATACTTTTCACCAGAGCGATCTTGGCCCACTGCTGACTTTCGCTCAGGGCATTACCTTCTTCGGTGGATGCAAAACCACACTGAGTGCTGAGATAAATATCCTCCAGCGGTACATACTGACTGGCTTCACGGATACGTTGTTCAATCACTGCGGCATCTTCCAGTTCAGGGACCTTTGAAGACACCAGACCAAGTACCACTTTCTTACCTTTGCTCAGAAAACGCAGTGGCGAGAAATCTCCGGCACGATCGGTATCAAATTCCAGGTAATAGGCATCGAAATTCTGCTTACCAAGGAACACGTCGGCCACAGGTTCATAACCACCACTGGCACTCCAGGTCGAGCGGTAATTCCCGCGGCATACATGGGTGCCCAGAACCAGATCATCCGGAGCTTTGGCGATGGCGGCATTATTAACCTTGGCCAGTTTCTCTTTCAGAGCGGCAATACTGCCGGCGTGATCAAAGGCTTCATGGGCACCAGTACCATGACAATCGCAGGCACTTTCATGTTCTGCTTCAGCAGCTTTCTTAGCAACTTCCGGATCGGTAAGCATGCCCCAGGTGCAGTCATCCAACTGCAGACTGCGACAGCCGGCAGCGTACAGATCACTGATTACCGTCTGATAAGCAGCTGCGATATCAGACAGAAGCTCTTCTTCATCCGGGTACAACGCTTTGGTACTTTCTGCGTTTACCGGACGCCGTAACTCTTTCAGAAACTGCGCCGGTGCCGGAATTGTCATGCGCGGCACTACGCTATCGTCGGCCAGGTTCAGCAGGAATTTAAAGTGCTCGACGAAAGGGTGATTTTCGCCGGAAATTTTACTGCTCAGACGTGCGCTTTCAGCGCGGGTCTTCATCGCAGCGAAGGAATAACCTTCTTCAATGGCGACTTTTTCAACACCCTGCAGGCCCCACATAAAATCCAGATGCCACCAACTGCGGCGGAATTCACCATCGGTAATGACTTTAAGCCCGGCCTGTTTCTGATAACCAACCAACTCAGTGATTGCGCGATCTTCTACCGCCTTTAATCCCATCATATCAATCTTACCTTCGGCGAAATCACGACGCGCCTGATGTAAATATTGAGGGCGGAGATAGCTGCCGACGACATCGGCGCGGAAAGGAGGTTTTAATTCGGAAGACATAACATGCTCACTGATGGTTAAAAGTGTGATGGCGTGGGAACGATTTCCACACTGCACAGGATATGGAATCCGGAAGTTAAAAAAAATTGATGATTATTCATAAAATTATGAGCAAGGCTCAGGTTGCCGGTGAGTGGCGGGTGAGATTCGGTTGGAAGGTGTAACGTTAAATTGTTGGAACCGGTTTGGATGTGCGGTGTAAATTGTAGGAGCGGCTTCAGCCGCGAATCCGGCGTAGCCGGCATAACGTATATTGGTGGGCAGAGCCCACCCTACGAACGGTGATAAATTGTAGGAGCGGCTTCAGCCGCGAAGGTTGCGCAATACATCTGTTGTTTTTGTAGGAGCGGCTTCAGCCGCGAAAAAACAGAATGGGCCTGCGGGCATCGGAGCTGAAGCACCTCCTACAAATGTTTGTGTACTTGAAAGAGGAGTACGGGTATTACGATTATGCGCACACACTACGCCCCTCATTGCCACCACGGAAGCACGTAGGTCGGATAAGCCGGAGGCGTCATCCGACGTATCACGCTCCCGCAAATTAACACAAGTCGCTAACTTAAAACGACATATAAGGCGCTAACTTAAAACGACATATAAGGCGCTAACTTAAAACGACACATAAGGCACCAAATTAAAACCATGCTTAAGGTGTCTCACCCGTCGCAGATGGTAAAAAATAAAGAAACTAAGCTCCGGCCCCCCAACAAAGGGCGCCACAGACAAACCCCAGCCATAAAAAAACGCGGCCTGGGCCGCGTTTTTTCATTCATACGACTGCTGAGAAAAATCAGATGTCGTCTTCTTTTTCCAGAATCACACGACCTGGCAGCAGGCTGTTCAGAATAATCGCCGCCAGACCACTCACGGTGATGGCTGAACCAAAAATATTCTGCACAGTTTTCGGCATTTCTTTCAGCAGATCAGGCTGCGCGGCAACGCCCAGACCCAGACCGAAAGCCACCGCCATAATCAGCATGCTGCGACGGTCGAGATCAACGGTCGACAGAATACGGATACCGGCTGCTGCAACAGTACCGAACATTACCAGTGTCGCACCGCCCAGTACTGGCTTAGGCAGTTGCTGGAAGATACCACCAATTACCGGGAACAGACCCAGAATCACCAGGAACGCAGCCATATAGAAAGCGACGTAACGGCTGGCGATACCAGTCAGCTGAATCACACCGTTGTTCTGGCTGAACGTGGTGTTAGGGAAAGTGTTGAACACAGCGGCAATCATGGAGTTGATACCATCTGCGAATACGCCGCCTTTAATACGGTTGCGGTAAACATCACCGGTAATTGGTTCTTTGGAAACCATAGAGGTTGCCGTCAGGTCGCCGGAAGATTCAATCGCAGTGATCAGGTAAATCAGAGCCACTGGCAGGAAGGCAGCAAAATCAAAGCTGAAACCGTATTTGAACGGAATTGGCAGGGCAAACCAGTCCATTTTAGCCAGACCAGAGAAATCCACTTTGCCCATCGTCATGGCAACCACAAAGCCGGCAACCAGACCAAAGAAGATCGCGCCAGAGCGAACATAAACATTTTTGCTCTGGTTCAGGATAATGATCAGAACCAGTACACCGCCACCCAGGGCCAGGTTTTGCAGGCTGCCAAAATCAGGGGCTTTGAAGCCGCCACCCAGGTCAGTGATACCTACTTTAATCAGGCTCAGACCAATAGCAGTAATGACGATACCGGTTACCAGCGGGTTGATGAAGGCTTTCAGTTTGTGCAGGAACTGACTCAGGAAAATCTCAATAAAGGCGCCGAGGAAACACACACCAAAAATCAGACTGAGAATTTCGTCAGGGCCGCCGCCTTTGCCTTTTGCAATAAAACCGGCAGCAAGAATGGAGCTCAGAAAGGCAAAGCTGGTGCCCTGAATGGCGACCAGACCGGAACCGATAGGCCCGATTTTTTTCGCCTGAATAAAGGTACCCACACCGGAAACAATCAGCGCCATGCTGATCAGGTAAGGAATTTCACTGCCCAGACCAAGTACACCGCCAATGATCAGGGTAGGAGTGATAATGCCGACGAAACTGGCCAGTAGATGCTGCATTGCCGCCAGGATAGCAGCAGGAACCGGTGGCTTGTCATTCAGGCTGTACAAGATATCCGGTGAATTTGAGGAAGTGTCAGACATTAGTCTCTCCATTCTTCGGGTGGCCTCAAAGGGCTGATTGTTAGTTGTAGGTATAAAAGCTATTCAGCAGTAACTGCTTAACTGATGGGCAGGTAAAGCAAAAACCTGACCAACCGGTTAAGAAAAAGCAAAAAAGATAATATTGATTAGAATGTAATCAGTTGAAGACTATTTATGGAATAAAAAGCCAGTAAATGAATTGATTGGTGATCTTAAGGATCTAATAACCGAATTATCCGGCGCAAGCCCGGCATTGATGCCTGAATCTGGCGCGAATAAATGCACCAAAATGTTACCGAGGTAACATCATGGTGCAGTATCGGAAGGTAAAACAGAGTGCCCGATGAGCATACGGGCGCCAGTCAGAGGAGACTGGCTAAAGATCTGATTAAGAAATCAGGAGAAGAGATCAGGCAGCTTCGGCTGCGATATTCTTAATGCGCTCGACCATGGCACGCAGACCGTTGCCACGGGTCGGGCTCAGATGCTTGATCAGATCAATCTGAGTGAAGTAACCATCGATATCAAAGGCGATAATTTCCGCCGGTGTTTTATGGTTGTACGCCGCCAGCACAACGCCGAGCAGACCACGCACAATATGCGCGTCGGAATCCGCTTCCAGCAGAACTTTGCCGTCGCGCACTTCGTTGTCGATCCACACCTGACTCTGGCAACCGCGCAGCAGGTAATCTTCCGTCTTCTTGCTGTCGTCCATCGCTGGCAATTGCTTGCCCAGATCAATGATGTACTTGTAGCGTTCTTCCCAGTCGTCGAAAAAGCCGAGGGTATCGAGAATATCCTCGGTAGTGATGTCCTGGCCAAAGGTGTTTTCTGTCAGTGCCATATACTCTCTCCTCCTGTTATCAGAGGTCTTACAGGCTTTCGACAAACGCACGGATGCGTTGTGCCGCTTCAATACATTCATCCACGCTGGCAACCAGTGCCATACGCACGCGGTTTTTGCCCGGGTTAGTGCCATCAATGGTGCGCGATAAATACGAGCCGGGCAGTACAGTGACGTTCTGCTGGGCAAACAGCTGCTGCGCGAACGTCTCTTCATCCACCGGCGTTTCTGCCCACAGGTAGAAACTGGCATCGCTTTGCTCAACCGGCATAACCGGGTTGAGGATTTCGATCACACGGCGGAATTTTTCTGTGTATTCAACGCGGTTCTGTTCAACGTGTGCTTCGTCATTCCAGGCTGCGATGCTGGCCAGCTGGGTCTGTACTGGCATGGCACAGCCATGGTAAGTGCGGTACAGCAGGAAAGGTTTCAGCAGGGCAGCATCACCGGCAACAAAACCAGAACGGAGGCCCGGCAGGTTGGAGCGTTTGGACAGCGAATGGAACACGATGCAGTTGCGGTAATCGTGGCGGCCCAGTTTGGCGCAGGCCTGCAGCAGCCCCATTGGCGCTTCTTTGCCGTCGACATAAATCTCGGAATAGCACTCATCGCTGGCAATAATAAAGTTGTGCTTATCCGCCAGCTCAATCAGAAACTGAAACTGCTCAAAGCTCAGCGTGGCGCCGGTCGGGTTGCCTGGCGTACACAGGAACAGCAGCTGGCAGTCATCCCATACCGCAGCAGGGACGGCAGCGAAGTCCGGGTTAAAACCATTCTCTTTCAGGCATGGCAGAAAGTGTGGCTGTGCACCAGCCAGATAAGCCGCGCCTTCGTAGATCTGGTAGAACGGGTTAGGCGACAGCACCAGCGGATTTGCTGCAGAGCGGTCAACCGCTGCCTGAGTGAAGGCAAAAATCGCTTCGCGGGTACCGTTTACCGGAATCACCTGAGTCACAGGATCAACCGCCTGCAGATCAAAACGCTTAACCAGCCAGTTGGCGATGCTTTCGCTCAGTTCTGGCAGACCCTTAGTGGTCGGGTAATTTTCCAGACGGCTGATGTTATCGATCAGCGCCTGCTGCACAAAAGCCGGAGACGGATGTTTAGGTTCACCGATCGACAGAGCAATATGCTCCAGCTCAGGGTTAGCGGTTACCGCTGCCTTCAGTTTGGTCAGCTTCTCGAAGGGATAGGGTTGTAACTTACTCAGATCGGGATTCATACCGTACCAGCAGATAATCAGACACAATTTGCCGCAGTATACCAGCAACCGCGCAGGCATTCGCGCCATGCAACAGATTGGTCTGAGATCGGATGAATTGGATCAGTCATCGGGGGATAACTGATGTTGCAGGAGCGGCTTCAGCCGCGAAAGGAAGTCTGCGTTGTTATTGTAGGAGTGGCTTCAGCCGCGAAAGGAAGTCTGCGTTGTTATTGTAGGAGCGGCTTCAGCCGCGAAAGGAAGTCTGCGTTGTTATTGTAGGAGCGGCTTCAGCCGCGAAATCCGGCGTAGCCGGACGTTACGGATATTGGTACGCCTTGCACAGAACGGAGATACA
>MDSZ01139575.1_pt1 | contig 86400 bp, 67 predicted proteins | sample 811201 | NCBI WGS metagenome assembly MDSZ01 (sample SAMN05326647, study PRJNA326480) | marine metagenome | isolation source: seawater | place: Indian Ocean: North | collected 2010
GATGCCGAGCCCGAGCCGCCATGGATGGCGAACCGGCGTGTCCCGAGCGGGCTCCCCCCGGCGCGCGGCCGGCAATACTGGCACCCGTCGGGCAAACTCCTGTTCAGGCTGCTTCAGGGCTTGCGCAGGTAATCCACCAGCGTGTCACCACCGGCGTAGTCGTTGGCGCTGATCAGGGAGTCGAGGAACAGGTAGAAGAGCTCGGCCTGGGAGTTGACCTCGAGCTTGGCGTAGGCGTGTTTGCGGTGCAGCTTGACCGTCTCCACGGAAATGCCGAGGCGGTCGGCGATGGTCTTCGTGCTGTGGCCGTGGAGAACGCGGTTGATCACCTGCGACTCGCGCTCCGTGAGCAGGCTCGAGCCGAACTCGGCGAGGGCGAGGTTGAGGCGCTCGCGCAGGTCCCCGCCGGCGGCGCGGCTGGCGTTGCCGGCCCAGTGGGAGCGGGCGAGGGCGGCGATGGTGCCGTAGACCGCGGCCAGGCGGTCGCGCTGCGCCTTGCTGAAGCGGCCGCGGGCATCGGTGCGCCCGAGGGCGATGTTGACGAAGCCGCCGTCGGCGAGGGCGACGAGGTAACCGCACTCGTCCCGGTAGCCGCAGTAGCGGTACCAGCTGCGGTAGTACTCGCTTTCCCGGAATCCGGTGGGCGCGAGCTCCGAGAGGCGGAACAGGCCGAAGCGTCCGCCGTGACCGGCCGTGTAGTACGGGTCGAGCAGGAACATGCCCTGGACAAAGCGGTCGAGGGTGGAGGCGCCGGTGGTCTCGGGCACCTCGCTGTACTCGATGAGCGGCAGCCCCTGGGCCGGGTAGAGCACCACCGTGGCGTCGTCGATGGGTACCAGGCGCCGCAGCAGGGCGACGAGCGCAGCGGAAAAGCCGCTCTCGCCCACGGCAGGCAGGGTGTCGGTGAGGCCGTCGCTGAAGGCCGCGAGGATATCCGTCTGGGTCATGGCCAGCACTTCGCAAGGTGACAGGCGGATCATAGCGCGGCGCGCCGTGCGATTCATGGCTCGTCGGTCCTGCCGGCGCGCGTCGCGGGCGGTGTATCACCTATAATGTGGCTCGCTTTCTACCGGCAGCGGATAGCCCATGGCCTCATCCTGGCAAGCCTTCGACTGGCGCGATCCCTTTCATCTCGAGCGGCAGCTCAGCGACGAGCAGCGCATGGTGCGCGATGCCGCGGCGCGCTACGCCGATGAGAAGCTGCGCCCGCGCGTGCGCGACGCCTTCCGCCGCGAAGAGACGGACCCGGCCATCTTCCGCGAGCTGGGCGAGCGCGGCCTCCTCGGCGCGACGCTTTCCGGCTACGGCTGCCCGGGCGTCGACTACGTCTCCTACGGCCTCATCGCCCGCGAGGTCGAGCGCGTGGACTCGGGCTACCGCTCCATGCTCAGCGTGCAGTCCTCCCTGGTCATGTACCCGATCCACGCCTACGGCACCGAGGCGCAGCGCGAGCGCTACCTGCCGGGGCTGGCGGCCGGTGAACTCATCGGCTGCTTCGGCCTGACGGAACCGGACCACGGCTCCGACCCGGGCGGCATGCGCACCCGGGCGCACAGCGTAGAGGGCGGGTACCGCCTTTCCGGCACCAAGCTGTGGATCAGCAACAGTCCCATTGCCGACGTGTTCGTCGTCTGGGGGAAGACCGACGACGGCGTCATCCGCGGTTTTGTCCTCGACCGCGACATGCCGGGGCTCAGTGCCCCGAAGATCGACGGCAAGCTCGCCCTCCGCGCCTCGGTCACCGGCGAGATCGTGATGGACGACGTCTTCGTCCCCGAGGCGCAGCTGCTGCCGGGTGTGCAGGGCATCAAGGGGCCTTTCGGCTGCCTGAACAACGCCCGCTACGGGATCGCCTGGGGTGCCCTCGGCGCCGCGGAGGCCTGCTGGCACGCGGCCCGCGACTACACGCTGGCGCGGGAGCAGTTCGGCCGGCCGCTGGCGGGCACGCAGCTCATCCAGCGCAAGCTCGCGGACATGCAGGCGGAGATCGCCCTGGGCCTGCAGGGGTGCCTGCGCGCCGGCCAGCTGCTCGACGGTGACGGCATCGCCCCGGAGCTGATCTCGCTGCTCAAGCGCAACTCCTGCGGCAAGGCCCTGGCCATCGCCCGCGATGCCCGCGACATGCTCGGTGCCAACGGCATCAGCGACGAATACCCGGTCATGCGTCACCTGGTGAACCTCGAGGTCGTCAACACCTACGAGGGCACCCACGACATCCACGCGCTCATCCTCGGACGGGCGCAGACCGGGATCCCGGCCTTCTAGGTTCCCGAGGAGGAAAGCCTGGTGAAAAAACTGCTGCTTGCCATCCTGTTGCTGCCGGCCCTGGCCGTCGCCGGGCTGCTCGCCCTCAACAATCCCGAGCCCCTGCCGGCGGCGAGCGAGAGCGCCCGGCGCCTCGCCGACGGGCCCCTGCCCGTCGCCCGGCTGCCGCTGGCACTCGCGGACCGCTCCCGGCCCACGGACGCCAACGGCGACTTTCCCGGCGCGCCCGCCCGGCAGCTGGAAGGGCACCTGTGGTACCCGACGGAGGGCGGGCCCTACCCGCTGCTGGTGTACAGCCACGGTTTCACGTCCGACCACCGCAACGGCGCCTATCTCGCCGAGCACCTCGCCAGCCACGGTTTCGTGGTCGCCGCGGTGAACCACCCGCTCACCCACTGGGGCGCCCCCGGCGGCCCGCGGGTCGCGGACGTGGTCAACCAGCCCGGGGACGTCAGCTTCCTCATCGATCGGCTTCTCGCGCGCAGCGCCGACGCCGGCGACGTGCTCGCGGCGACCATCGACGAGGAGCGCATCGGTGTCCTCGGCGTGTCCCTGGGCGGGCTCACCGCGACCCTGGCGGGCTTCCACCCCACGCTCGGGGACCCGCGCATCGACGCGGTGCTGTCCATCGCCGGGCCCAGCAGCTTCTTCACGCCGCGCTTCTTCGCCGGTGACCCGACCGCGTTTCTCATGCTGGCGGGCCGGGATGACGTCCTGGTGCCCTGGGAGGCGAACGCGCGGCCCATTCCCGGCAAGGTTCCGGGGGGCGAGCTGGTCACGCTGGCGCAGGGCTCGCACACGGGCTTTGCCGGGGGCACCACCTGGCTGCGCTGGATGAAGAACCCCGACGCGCTCGGCTGCTGGGCGGTGAAGCGCAACATCGACGAGGGCGAGGAGGCGGACTGGGGCGTGCTGCTGGGCACGGAAGCACAGGGCATCGACCTTTCCGCCAGCGTCGACCTGTGCACCGTGGACCCGCTGCCGCCGACCATGAACGTGCTCCACCAGCAGGCGCTGACCAAACTGGTGGCCCGGGCGTTCTTCGAGCGCAGCCTGGCGGTACTGCCGGCGACCCGCGCCGAAGCCGACCGATTCCTCGGCGAAACGCTGCCGGCCGAGCTGCCGGAGCTGAGTTACGCGGCCACGCCCTAGCGGACGATCTCTACCGGGTGCACCGCCGCCATGCGCCCTTCGGGGTTCAGGGCCTGCATCTCGGCGCCGAGCTCGGCGAGGGCGCGCTGGCGATTCTCCGGCGCGGGGTGGGTGCTCATGAACTCCGGCGGCCGCGAGTCGCCGAGGCTGCCCATCTTCTGCCACAGGCTCACGGCCGCGTCCGGCGCGTAGCCGGCGCGGGTCGCCAGCTCGATGCCAAGCCGGTCCGCCTCGGCTTCCGCCGTGCGGCTGTTGGGCAGCTCCAGGGCAAACTTGGCCGCCAGCGCCGCGCCGGTCATGGTCAGGCCCGGGCTGTCGGAGGAGACGCCGGCGGCGATGACACCGAGGTTGATGGCCATGGCCCGGGACATGCGCTCCGCCGTGTGGTTGGCGAGGGCGTGGGAGATCTCGTGGCCCATGATCTGGGCGAACTCGTCGTCGGTCAGCCTGAGCTTCTCGAACAGGCCCGTGTACACCGCCATGCGGCCGCCGGCCATGCACCAGGCGTTTACCGTCTCCGGGTCGTCGATGATGGCGACGCTCCACTCCCAGTCCGCGCTGCGCGGGTAGCGGGCGACCGCCTCCGTGACCAGCCTGCCGGTGATCGTGGCGACGCGGTCCGCCAGGCGCGGGTCGTCGACCAGCTTGTCCTCCTGGTCGAGCTGCTGGACCGTGGTCAGGTAGGCCTTGCGCGACTCGACGATGGCCGCCTCCGGGGAGATCAGCATGAGCTGGCTGCGCCCCGTGGGGCTGGTGGCGCAGCCGGCGAGGAGGGTGCCCAGGACAAGGGCGCCGAGTAGTGCTTTCATGACATCGCTCCGGAAAATCCCGACAGGCATTTTAGACTAGCAGAGCGCCGCCGGCGTTCCCTGCGCCCGCCGTCGCTCAGCGTGCCCGCCCGCGATAGCGCGAGCCCCCGGAGGCGGCTTCTCCGGCCTCCGGGTCACCGCGCAGGGCCGCCTCCGCGGCGGCCGCGAGCCCCGCCGCCGCGTTCATGACGTGGAAGATATTGCTCTGTTCCTGCACACCGGAGACGGCGGCCGCACCGGGCCCGATGGCGTACACGGCAACATCCTCGCCGCCGTGGGTCTCCGAATCCGTGGGCACCAGCGCCTCCTGGTGGAAGCCGGGCGCCTCCGTATCGACCGCGGTGAGGTCGGCGCGACCGGGGTTCGGGGGCTCGGCGTAGGTCCTGTCCGCATCGGTCTCGTCACCGAAGTCGCGGAAGCCGCGGCCGTTGCGGTAGCCGAGGGTCGTGTACGGCAGGCCGTCTCCGGCCAGCGCCGGTGCCTCCTGGCCGGGGAAGACGACCTTGCCGAGGATGGGGTTGCCGCGCCGCGGGTAGCCGCCCATGGTCATCGTGTGGCTGTGGTCGGCGGTGACGATCACCAGCGTCTCGGCCGGGTCGACCCGCGCCAGGGTCGCGGCCACGGCGCGCGACAGCTCGATGGTGTCGGTGAGCGCGTTCGCGGCATTGCCGGCGTGGTGCGCGTGGTCGATGCGGCCAGCCTCGACCATGAGGAAGAAGCCCTCCGGGTCGCCGGCGAGACGGTCGAGGGCCGCCACGGTCATGTCGGTCAGCGAAGGCTCGGTGGCGGGGCGATCCGCCTCGTAGCTCATGTGCGAGTCCGTGAACAGGCCGAGGAGGGGGCCGCCCGGGGGCGCTGCCAGCAGGCTGTCCCGGTCCGCCACGTAGTGGCCGCCGGGATTCGCTTCGAGCCAGCGGGCGACGAGGTCGCCATCGCTGCGCCGGCCGCTGCCTTGCTCAGACCCCTCAGGCAGGAAGTGGCGGCGGCCGCCGCCGAGCGCGACCTCGATGCCGTCCACGGCCGCCCCCGGGTAGCGCGCTGCCAGCCGCTCGCGGAAGTCCACGAACTGGCTGGCGATGTCCCGGCAGCCCGCGGCGGCGGCGCTTTCGGGCAGCTCGCTGTCGTCCTCCCAGTCCCGGTCCGCTGTGTGCGCGTAGGTGGCCCCGGGCGTGGCGTGGGTCAGCCGCGCCGTGGACACCACGCCCGTGGCCTTGCCGGCGAGTTCCGCGAGCTCGAGGGCCGTGACCACGCTGTGGCCGCGGGCGCTGTCGCAGTCGCCCCGGATCACGTCCTCGTCGATGCCGAAGACGCCCATGTCGGTCTTCACGCCGGTCATCATGGCGCTCATGGTGCCCGCGGAGTCGGGTGTCTGCGCATCCACGTTGTAGGTCTTGGCGAGGCCGGTGAAGGGGAAGCGCTCGAAGCTGAGCAGGTGCTCCTCGCCGCTCGCGCCCGCCTGCTGCCCGGCGAGGATGCGGGCGGCGGTGACCGTGGATAAGCCCATGCCGTCGCCGACGAAGAGCACCACGTTCTTCGCACCGCCGGGCGCCGCGCCGCGGGCGGCGACCGCTTCGGCGCCATCCCGGAACCAGGGGTTGGCCTGCTGGTGTGCGGGCACCGCGGCGGTTGCCGGCGGGGCACCGTCGGGGCTGGCGCTGGCGCAGGCCGCCAGGATCGCGGCGGCGGTGCAGGTGAGGAAAGCGCGGGCGGTCATGGGGTCTCCTTGCTTGTTGAGAGGATCAGCCGGGTTCGCTCTCGGCCCCGGCGGAAACGCGTAGCAGCCCGCGGTACACGCCGCGGGCGTTGGTATCGCCGTTGAGCACCCGGTACACGTCGCTGGCGATGGGCATTTCCACGCCGTGGCTCTCGGCGAGGGCCATGACTGCCGGTGCGCTCTTTGCGCCCTCGGCGACCATGAACATCTCGTTCACGATCTCGTCCATGGTCCGGCCCTTCGCCAGTTCCATGCCGACGTGGCGGTTGCGGCTCTGGGTGCTGGTGCAGGTGGCGATCATGTCGCCCATGCCGGCGAGGCCGGCGAAGGTCGGCGCCTGGCCGCCCATGGCGACGCCGAGGCGGGTCACCTCGGCGAGGCCGCGCGTGATCAGCGCGGCCCGCGTGTTGTCGCCGGCGCCGAGGCCGTCGCCCATGCCCACGGCGATGGCGATGATGTTCTTGAGCACTCCGCCCAGCTCGCAGCCGATCACGTCCTCGTTGGTGTAGACGCGGAACAGGCCGCTCTTGAAGACGTTCTGCAGCGCGCGGACGATCACCGGGTCGTCCATGGCGATGACGCTGGCCGCCGCCTGTCCCGCCATGATCTCCCGCGCCAGGTTGGGCCCGGTGAGCACGCCCGCCGGGTGCCCCGGCAGGACCTCGTTGATGATCTGCGTCATGCGCAGGTTGGTGTCCTTCTCCAGGCCCTTGGTCAGGCTGATCACGGGTACCCAGGCGCGGATGTGTTCCCGGACCGTCTCCAGCACGCTGCGGAAGTTCTGCGAGGGTACCCCCATGACGATGACATCCGCGTGACACACGGCGTCCGCGATATCGTTGGTGGCGCGCAGGCTCGCCGGCAGCGTCGCCCCCGGCAGGTAGGTCTCGTTCGTGTGCCGCTCGTTGATCTCGTTCACCGTGTCGGGGTTGCGCGCCCAGAGCGTCACGGGGGCGTTCCTGGCGACGAGGGAGGCCACGGTGGTGCCCCAGGAGCCGCCACCGATCACGCCGATGTTCAGTTCGTTCATGCTTGCTGTCCCCAGTTGCTGCCCGCGGCCGCGTGGCCGGGGCTGTTATTGTCAGGGTGTGTCGCCGCTGCGCAGCTTGGGCCGGGCGGCGGGCCGCGCGGCGCCGGCCTTGCGCGCCCGCTTCGGCGCGGGCTTCTTGGCCGCAGTCGTTTTCGCGGGCGTTTTCTTCGGCGCGGCCTTGCCGGCTGCGGCTTTTTTCACGGCCGCTTTCTTCCCGGCCACCGTCTTCGCGCTGGCCGGCTTTGCGGCGGCATTTTTCGCGGCAGCTTTCTTCGCCGGTGCTTGCTTCTTCGACGCGGGGGCTGTTTCTCGCTTCGCCGCTGGTTGCTGCGTGAAGGGGCTCTTCCGCGACGCCCGTTTGCGCGCGGGCCGGGACGACGCCGGTTCTTCCGGCTGACCGAGGGTGCGCAGGAACAGGTTGCGCACTTCGCGCACGTGTTCGTCGATCGTTTCCGGCTGCCAGTCGGCGGTATCCACCGGGGGCAGCACTTCCACGTCGACCGTGGCCGGGCGGAACACGAAGTCGCCCTTGGGCGCGACGTCGCCCGCGTTGTGGATCACGATGGGGACGATGGGTACGCCGGCCTGCATGGCGAGGTGGAAGGCGCCTTTCTTGAAGGGTCCGAGCTTGGGCGAGATGGTGCGTGTGCCCTCGGGCGCGAGCACCACCGACTTGCCCTCCTGGCGCATGGCGTCCACCAGCGGGGCCATCGCCTCGATGGCGCTGGCCGCGTTCTTGCGATCGATCATGACCACGCCGCCCAGCTCGAGCACCTTGCCGATCACCGGCATGCGCTTGATTTCCTGCTTGCCGACACCGGCGATGTCCTGGCGCAGGAGGCGGGCGACGATGACCACGTCCGCCTTGCTCTGGTGGTTGAAGATGAAGACCGCCGGCCGCTTCGACCAGAGGTGCTCCCCGCCCTTCACGTCGAGGTCGAGGTTGATGAGGGCGCTGGCCGCATCGGCGAACAGCGACAGGGAGAAGTTGAGGGCGTCGCGCCGGGAGCCGGTGAGAGCGTAGATCGGCAGGCCGGCGGCGAAGCTCGGTACCAGGCTCACGGTCGCCGCGATGGAGCGGATGAACTGCGCCATGGTCGGCCGGCCGCGGCTGCCGAAGCTGGCGCTCGGCCAGTCGTGGTCGTGGGCGACGGCGCGGAGCTTGCTGCTCGGGTTCAGCGCCACCGGGTTGCCGACGCGCTCGAGCAGCTGGATGTCGTCAGTACTGTCGGAGTAGAAGAAGCTGTGGTCGAGGTCGGCACCCACCCGTGCCGCGAGGGCCTCGGCGGCATCGACCTTGCCCTGGCCGAAGCAGGTGGGCCGTTCCACGGCACCGGTGAACAGGCCGTCTTCCACTTCCAGGCGCGTGCACATGACCTCGTCGATATCGAGGTCCCTTGCTGCCGGCTCCACCTGGTAGGGCGTGGCCGAGGAGATGATGGCGACCGTGTGACCCCGCGCCCGGTGCGCGGCGATGAGGCGCCGCGCCTCCGGGTAGACGAGGCGGGCGATCTGCTTGCGGTAGAGGTCCTCGCCCACGGCGCGGTAGGAGTCCTCGTCGATGCCGCGCAGGAGTTGCCCGGTGGCGGCCATGAGGGCGGAGAAGCCGAGGTTGCCCAGGCCGAACTGGGCCATGGCGGTAAAGACCTCCAGCACTTCGCGCGCGGACAGCTGGCCGCTGCGGATCTGCTCGCGCAGGAACACCGTGGCCGAGTAGCCGGAGATGATCGTGCCGTCGAAATCGAAGAGGGCGCAGACTTCCGGGCCGCGCGGGGCGGCCTCGATGGTCTCGAGCAGTTCGTCGATGGTCGCCATGGTTCCTGTCCTGTGCCTGGCCGCTGTCGTCCGCGGCGCCGCTGCTGGCGCCGGCCGGCCCCGCAGTTTAGCACGCGGCCGGCGCCGGCGAGGCGGCCTCTGCTAGACTGGCGCGGCCGCCGCCGCGAAAGCGCCTGCCCATGTCCGAAGCCGCCGCGGGTCCGACCCCGCGACCCACCTCGCAACCCCCGCCGGGCGCCGGCGCGCGCCCCGTCCTGCGCAACGGCCTGCTCCTCGCGGGCCTGTTCCTGCTCGCGCTGCTGCCGCGGCTGCACGGCGCGATCACGGTGGGGTGGGGCTGGGACGGACCCGGCAGTTTCAACCTGGTGAACTTCGACGAGGGCGGCGCCTGCCGCGCGGCGCTCGGCGGCTTCGACTACCCCGCCTTTGTCGGCTGGCAGACCCTTGGCCTCGCCGCCCTGGCCGGGGTCGAGCCGGCGCCCGGTACCGCGGGCGATGCGGCGCGGGCAAAGGCTTTCTGCCACGGCGCCGGGCACCTGGTCGTGGCGCGCGCTTGGTCGGCGCTGCTCGGCGCGCTCACGGTGCCGGTGCTGGTGCTCATCGGCTGGCAGCTGCGCCCGGAGGCACCGGGGATCGGCCTGGTCGCCGGGGCGCTGCTGGCGCTCTCGGGTTTTCATGCCGCCGAGTCGTTCTCCGGCACGGTGGACGCCGCATCGGTGTTCTTCATCTACCTGTTTCTCGCGGTGCTCGCTGCCGGCGCCGGGGGGCGGCGCAGCGCGCTGCTTGCCAGCCCGCTGTTCCTCGCCGCCGCCGTGGCCACCAAGTACTGGCTGTTCGCCGCCCTGGCCTATGCCGGCCTGGTCGGCGGGCGCGTCCTCGCCGCCTGCCTGCGCGGCTTCACCCCGCTGCGGCTGGCGGTCACGCTGCTCGGCGCCGGCCTGGTGTTTGCGCTCGCCAGCAACAGCGAGCTGCCGCGGCCCGCGGGCTACCTCTGGCTCCTGCCCTGGTACCTGCTGCCGCCCTGGCGGCGCCTGCACCCGTGGCTGCGCCTGCCCTGGGCACTGCTGCCGCCGCTGGCGGTGGCGCTCACCCAGTGGGACCTGTTCGCCGCCTGGAGTACCGGGGCGCTGGAGGGACGCTTCGGCAGCGGCTACGGCGCGATCGGCTGGCACAAGTTCCTGCGCAACCCGCTCGACCTGCTGCTGGTGCTCGTCGTGGGCCTCGGGCTGCCGGCCTGCCTGTGCCTGCCGGCGGGGATCGCCAGCCTGCGCGACGGCCCGCCGCGGGCCCGGGCCTGGCGGGTCGTCCTCTACCCCGTGGCCGCCTTCGCGCTGTACCTGGCGTTCCTGGCGCCGGTGACCTACTACCGGCATTTCCTGCCGCTGCTGCCGGCGGCCGCGCTGCTTGCCGCCTGCGGTCTCTGGCGGGTCGCCGGGCGCTGGCGCGGCTGGGTCATTGCCGGCTGCCTGGGCTGGAGCGCGCTTCTCGCTTTCGATACGGTCGCCGACTACCACCGGGATCCGCGCATCGCCCTGCGCGGCTGGTACGCCGAGGCCCGCCCGCAGCGGGTGTTCGCCTCGTTCTACGTGAACCCGCCGGCGGGCACCGCCCGCCACGCGCTGTTCCGCCCCGCCTACGCGGCCGGGGCGCCGCCGGGGCTCGGCTGGGCGGAGTACCTCGTGCTGTCGGAGAACTGGTACGACACGGCCTTTGCCAACGAACTCAACGGACCGCTCACCGGGCGCCCCGAGCGCCTGGTGAAGACCACGCCGGCGCGGGCGCGTTTCTACCGCCGGGCCCTGGCCGGCGAGGACCCGCGCCTGCAGCCCGTGCGCCTGTTCCCGGTGCGCAACTTCATGCCGGAGCTCGTGCTGCACAAGGCCTTCTACGGCACCTTCCAGCTCTTCGTCGGCGACATCGCCGTGTTCCGCATCCGCGAGCCGGGGCAATGACCGCGCCGCGCCCGGCGGCCGTTGGACAGCCCGCGCCGGGCCGCCGCATACTCGGCGCTTCCCCGGGACAGAACAGCAGATGACAGCGCCGGTCACCATCGTCATTCCCGTTTACAACGAGCGGCCGGTGCTGCCCGAGCTGCAGCGTCGCCTCGACGCGGTGCTGGCGGGCGCCGGTGAACGGGCGGAGCTGCTCTTCGTGGACGACGGCAGCGAGGACGGCAGCGGCGCCTGGCTCGAGGCCCTGGCCGGGGCGGACCCGCGCGTGTCGCTGCTCTCCCTGTCGCGCAACTTCGGCAAGGAGGCGGCGGTCTCTGCCGGCCTGGACCATGCCCGCGGCGCGGCGGTCATCGTGATCGATGCGGACCTGCAGGACCCGCCGGAGCTGATCCCGGAACTGCTCCGGCGCTGGCGCGAGGGCTACGACGTCGTCTATACGGTTCGCGCCTCGCGCCGCGGCGAGTCCTGGCTGAAGGTCGGCAGCGCCCGCTGGTTCTACCGGGTCATGGGCCGGCTGAGCGCCGTGCCGGTGCCGGCCGACGCCGGTGACTACCGGCTCCTGTCGCGCCGCGCCGTGGACGCGCTCAAGGCCCTGCCCGAGTCGCACCGCTACCTGAAAGGGCTCTACGCCTGGGTGGGCTTTCCCCAGGCGAGCGTCAGCTATCACCGCGAGGCGCGGGCGGCCGGCCGCAGCAAGTGGAGCTACTGGCGCCTGTGGAACCACGCCCTCGACGGCATCACCTCCTTCTCCACGGCGCCGCTGAAGCTCGCGACCTGGCTCGGGCTCGCCACCTCGACGCTGGCCTTTCTCTACGGGCTCTACCTGCTCCTGCGCACGCTGCTCTTCGGCAACCCGGTGCCCGGTTACCCATCGCTGATCATCGTCATCCTCTTTCTGGGCGGCGTGCAGCTGATCTGCCTGGGCATCATCGGTGAATACCTCGGCAGGACCTACGAGGAGAGCAAGCGGCGGCCGCTGTACCTGGTGAAGGGCTACCGGCCCTGCGCGGATGACTGAAGCGCGGTCGATCCCGGCGCTCGTGCCGCTCATGACACAGGGGCTCTGGCTGGCAGCCGGCGCCCTGCTCTACCTGTCCTTCGGCCACACGGAGATGATGGGGTCTGACCTGTGGTGGCACCTCGCCGCCGGTCGCGAGATGCTCGAGGCGGGCAGCGTCTGGCTCGCGGACCCGTTCTCCTACAGCGCGGCGGGCGAGCCCTGGCGCAACCACGAGTGGCTGGCGGACATCGTCTTCTACCTCTGGGCAGGCGCCTTCGGCGTGCCCGCGCTCGTGTACTGGAAGTGGCTGGTGGTGGTGGCGACCTACCTCGGCCTCGCCCGGGTGCTCGAGCGCTCGTGCGGCGACCGCGGCGCCGCCGTCCTCGCCGCGGCCGCGGCCCTGGCGCTGGCCGCGCCGTTCATCGACCTGCGCCCGCACCTGTACACGCTCGCCGGCGTGGTGCTGCTGTTCCACCTCGCGCTGGAGCGCGAGCCGCGGCGCCTGCCCCTTTGCCTGCTGTTCCTGGTCTGGGCCAACCTGCACGGCGGCTTCGTGTTCGGGCTGATGGCGCTGACGATCCTCGTCTTTCCCTGGCAGGGGCTCACCCTGCCGGCGCTGCGGGCGTGGGCGCTGACGGTGCTTGCCTGTGCCCTGACCAGCCTTATCAACCCCGATGGCATCGTGGTCTTCGTGCAGCCCATCGAGTACGCCTTTACCGATTCCCCCTACCGCTCCCTGGGCGAGTGGCTGTCGCCCTTCCTCCCCGGCGGCATCCGGGCGCCGCTCTTCGTGCCCGCGCTCTGGGTGGCCGGGGCGGCGGTGGCTGCGCACGGCGCGCACGCCTGGTTCGGTCATCGGCGCCTGCCCTGGGCCGCGCTCGCGCTCTGCGCGCTCACGGTGGCGATGGCGCTCACCAGCCGGCGCTTCATTCCCCTGTTCGGCCTCGCGCTTGCGCTGCTGGTCGCGCCGCTCCTTGCCGACGTGCTGCGCGCGCCGCCCCTGCGCCGGCTGTCGGCGCTGCTCGCCGGCGCCACGCTGGTCGTGGCCCTGCTGCGCCTCGCTCCGCTGCCGCTCGCGGCGGGCCCCGCCTACCACTACCTCACCGCGGAGTACGCCTACCCGGAAGACCTCGTCGACATGATCACCGGCAACGACATCGCCGGTGACACCTTTGCCTACTACAACTGGGGCGGCTACCTGCACTGGCGCACGGACGGGGCGCTGCGCGTGTTCATCGACGGGCGGGCCAACACCGTCTACGACGACGCGACCTACCTCGCCTACCTGCGCGTGGCGCGCGCCCGGCCGGGATGGATCGCGGTGGTGGAGGACTCGGGCGCCGATTTCTTTCTCTGGCCCCTGGAAACGGCCGGGGGCCCCCGGCTCCTGGGGGAGCTCGCGGCCACCGGCCGCTGGCAGCTGGTGTACGCCGGCTTCAGCGGCGCCCTGATGGCGCGCCGGGGCGCCCCCCTGCCGGAGACGGTGACCCTCACCCCCGGCTATGCCCTCGACCTGTCCCGGGCCCGGGATGCGCTGCGCCGCCGCGACTGGGCAGAGGCCGAGGCGGCCGCCCGCCGGGCCCGCGACGCGGTACCCTGGCACCAGGCCGCCTGCTCGACGCTCGCCAGCGCGCTGCGCGGCCAGGGCCGCGCCGAAGACGCCGCGGCGGTAGTCGCCGACTGCCGCCGCTATTTTCCTACCCGCTACCTGCGATGAACCCACGGAGACCCGCCATGGCCTGTCGCCTGCCCGCCCTGATCCTTTCCCTGCTGCTCGCGCCTTTTGCCGGGGCCGCCCCGGGGCCCGTGACGGTAGTTGAGAACGTCACCGGCTACACGCTCGACGACGGCGAGCTGCGCCGCTTTGCCGGCCTGTCCTTCGCCGATGGCGTCGTGCTCGCCCTGCACGACTCGGCGGCGGCCGCCGCGGCAGCACCCGGCGACCGGCGCATCGACGGCGCGGGCGCCACGCTGCTGCCGGGGCTCATCGACGCCCACGGCCACGTGGCCGGGCACGGCAAGGCGCTGGCCACGGTCCGCCTCGGCGGCGCCGGGAGCGAGGCCGAGGCTGCGGCCCGGGTCGCCGCCTTCGCCGCGGCCAACCCGGGTGCGGGCTGGATCGAGGGCAGCGGCTGGAACCAGGTCACCTGGCCGGGACGCGCCTTCCCGCTGCGCGCCGCGCTGGATGCGGTGGTGCCGGACCGGCCCGTGGCCCTCGAGCGGGTGGACGGCCACGCGCTGTGGGTGAACGGCCGGGCGCTGGCGCTCGCGGGCATCGATGCCGCGACCGAGGACCCGCCGGGCGGGCAGATCCTCCGCGACAGCGCGGGTGAACCCACCGGCGTGCTCATCGACAACGCCATGGCGCTGGTTACCGCCGCGCGCCCGGCGGAGGACCTAACCGCCACCATGGACCACCTTGCCCGCGGCCTCGCCGACCTCGCCGCGAACGGGCTGACCGCGGTCCACGATGCCGGGGTGACGGCGCAGGAGCTGGCTGCCTACCGCCGCCTGCTCGCCCGGGGCGAGCTGCCGGTGCGGGTCTACGCCATGCTCTCGATGCGCGATCCGGCGGTGGCGGCGCAGCTGGCCGCGGGGCCCGAGCAGGACAGCCGGGGCCTGCTCACGGTGCGCAGCGTCAAGCTCTATGCCGACGGTGCCCTCGGTTCGCGGGGGGCGGCGCTGCTTGCGCCCTACAGCGACGAGCCGGATAACCGGGGCCTGCTCCTGCGCGAGCCGGCCGAGCTGGAGGCACAGATGCAGCGGGCCGCGGCGGCGGGGTTCCAGGTCAACGTCCACGCCATCGGCGACCGGGCCAACCGGCTGGTACTGGATGCGTTCAGCCGCCTCCCGAACCGGGCCGCGCAGCGCCACCGGGTGGAGCATGCGCAGATCCTGACCCTCCCGGATCTCGAGCGCTTTGCGACGCTCGGCGTGATTGCCTCCGTACAGCCGACGCACGCGACCAGCGACAAGAACATGGCCGGCGACCGGCTCGGCGAGGCGCGGCTCGCCGGCGCCTACGCCTGGCAGTCGCTGCTCGATAGCGGCGCCCGCGTTGCCTTCGGCTCCGACTTCCCCGTGGAGGACCCGAACCCCTTCTTCGGCCTGCACGCCGCGGTGACCCGCCAGGACCGCGAGGGCGAGCCCCCGGGCGGCTGGCGGCCGGCGGAGAAGCTGGACCGGGCTACTGCGCTGTCGCTGTTCACCGAAGGGGCCGCCTGGGCCATGCACGCCGAGGCACGCCTGGGCCGGCTCCTGCCCGGCTACGCGGCGGACTTCATCCTCGTGCGCGACGACCCCTTCGCCGTCCCCGCCGGTGACCTCTGGCGCAACGCGGTGCTGGCGACCTGGATGGACGGCCGCGAGGTCTGGTCAGCGAACAGCGGCGAGTAAGCGCTCACAACTCGCCAGCGCCTGGCGACCATAGCCGCCGCCGAAGAGGTTGTGGTGATTGAGCAGGTGGTAGAGGTTGTAGAGCTCGCGCCGGGTGGCGTAGCCCGGGTCCCGCGGCAGCGCGGCGTCGTAGGCCTCGTAGAAGGCGGGCGGGAAGCCGCCGAAGAGCTCGGTCATGGCCAGGTCTGCCTCGCGGTCGCCGCGGTACACCGCCGGGTCGAACAGTACCGGCGTGCCATCCCCCAGCGCCGCCGCGTTGCCGCCCCACAGGTCGCCGTGCAAAAGGGCCGGGTGCGGGTCGTAGTCCGTGAAGAACCCCGGCAGTGCCTCGAGCAGCCGCGCGCCGGCTTCCGCCAACCTTGCCGGGGCGCCGCGATCGGCGGCCAGCACCAGTTGCGGCCGCAGGCGCCGCTCGCGCAAGAAGGTCACCCAGTCATCGAGCTCCCCGTTCGCCTGCGGCGTGCTGCCGATGACGTTGTCCCGGTGCCAGCCGAAACTGCCACCGGCATCGCCGTGCAACGCCGCCAGCGCTTCGCCGAGGCGGGCGCCCGCGGCGCCGTCGAGGCCGCGCAGGTCGAGGTACTCGAGCAGCAGCCAGGCCCGGCCGCCGGTCTCGCCCCTGGCGAGGACCGCCGGCACCCGCACGCGGCCCCGGCCCAGCGCCGCCAGCCCATCGGCCTCGGCGTCGAAGCCGTCCGCGGCGCCGGCCGGCCCGGTCTTCAGGAAGCAGGGCCCCTCGCTGCTGTCGAGGCGCCACGCCTCGCTGATGCAACCGCCCCCGACAGGTGCCCGGTCTTTCACTGAGAAGTCACGACCCAGCAACCGGGCGACCGCCGCCTCCAGTTCCTGCCAGTTCACGATCTATTGAGCCTCGCCACGGTTCCCACTATAATCGCGCACCTTGCTTACAGGACCATAGCTCAGTTGGTTAGAGCGCTACCTTGACATGGTAGAGGTCGCCAGTTCGAATCTGGCTGGTCCTACCACCTACAAAAAAGCCCCGCATTTGCGGGGCTTTTTTGTAGGTGGTTGAACTCCAGGTAGCAGAACTGCCTTCGACAAATCGCGCAGCGATTTGGACAAGCGCCGCAGGCGCGCAGCCCGGAGGGTCGAAAGCGGCGTAAGCCGTTTTCGATTAATCTGGCTGGTCCTACCACCTACAACAAGGCCCCGCATTTGCGGGGCTTTTTTGTAGGTGGTTGAACTCCAGGCAGCAGAACTGCCTTCGACAAAGCGCGACCAAAGGAGCGCTTTGGACGCCGGAGCGCAGCGACGGCGCCCCGAAGGGGTCACAACACGGGAGGCAACCGTGTTGTGATCACTATGCGCGCAGCGATTTGGACAAGCGCCGCAGGCGCGCAGCCCGAAGGGTCGGAACAGGCCTTAGCCTGTTCCGATCAATCTGGCCCAGCCGTCGGCAGAGCGTCGCTAAGCCAGAGTCCTTCGCAAAATCAAAACATCCGCGCGAAACTCAGTGCTTCCGCTACCTGCACTTCGCCAGCCAGACATTCATGGAGCCTGAACTTCCAAGACTCGACTGTCGAATTGTCATCAGCCGTTCACTAGCTCCCCATCCCGCATCAACCACCGCCCCTTAGCCATCACATCGGTCACCCGCCCACTCTGCGCGTCCGCGAGCAGCAGGTCAGCCGGGCCGCCGGCGAGCAGCCTGCCGACGCCGGGCAGGCGCAGGGCCGCGGCAGGGTTGGCGGTGAGCCCCGCGATGACGGCCGGCAGCTGGTCCGGGGCCTTTTGCAGCGTTTCCGCCAGCAGGTCGTTGAGGGCGGACGGCGCCGCCGCCTGCAGGCCCACCAGCTCGCCGTCCCGGTAGAGCGGTAAGGAACCGCCCGCGTCGGACGAGAAGCTGATTCTCGACAGGTCCGCATCGCCCTCGCGCAGGGCCGCCAGCGCATCCAGGGCCGTGATGTCGCCGGCGGCGATGAGTTCCGGCGTGGTCGAGACCGTGATGTCGACGAAGCCGCCCTCGCGCGTCCACGCGGCAGCCTCGGCCAGCAGGGCGTGGCTGCGGTTGACGTGCGTGGGGTAGAGCACGCCGGCCGGCAGGTCGCTGCCCGCGATCGCTTCGCGCAGCAGCGCCAGGCGCTCTGCCCCCTCGCCGACGTGGACCAGCACCGTGCCGCCGCAGCCCTTGAGCGTGCCCCCCAGACGCGTCTCTGCGGCGAGGCGCCGTAGCTCCTGTGCCGTGGGCTGGGTGCCGCGGTGCTCCGCGACCGCCACCTCGCCGATGCCGACCACCGGGTCGATCAGTACCAGGTCGCGGGCGATGTCGCCGGTGAGCGTCGGTGCCGGCACCCGGTAGGCGCCGCTGAGCATGAAGGCGCGAAGGCCGTGGCCGCGCAGCGCCATCACGCTGCCGTAGAGCACCTCGAGGCTGCGGCCGATGCTGTCGGTGCCGAGGGCGCCCACCGGCGCGGTCACGCCGGCGCGGATGAAATCCGCCGCCGGAATCTCCGCCGTGCGGTTGGCGAAGCCGCCCTCGCCACCGCCGCCGCACGGATGGGTCAGCGCATCGACGAGGCCGGGCAGCAGCAGCTTGCCGCGGCCGTCGACCGTTTCCACGGCATCGCCCTGCACGGCGGCGCCGGCGCCCAGTGCGGCGACCCGGCCGCCGGCCACCAGCAGGTCCGTGGTTCCCCGGGGCTCGGGCGCGTAGAGGTCCGCACCGGCGATCAGCGTAATCATGACGGGGCTCCTGCCTCTGCCGCGCGTGCCTGCAGGAAGGCCTGCGTGGCATCGCGGCGTTCGTGGGAAAGCAGCACGACGAGGTCGCCGGGCCCGGCCCAGCGCAGCGCCGCGCGCACGGCGCCGAGCTCCGTCTTGTGCTCGCGGATCGCCGCCCGGGCGTAGCCGAGCCGGCAGAAGGCATCCCGCAGCCGCGCCGCCACCTCGCCGGGGCCGCGGCCCCGGGCGTGGCCTTCCATGCGCTTGATCAGCACACGGTCGAAGGCCATCGGCCGGCTCGCGTCGGCGAGCGCGTCGAGGTCGGCGTCGCTGCGGTCGCCGGCCTGGCCGACGATCAGCAGCCGCCGCCGGGCGGGCAGGGTGGCGGCCAGTTCGAGCAGCGAGCTCAGGCCGTGCGGGTTGTGGGCGAAGTCGAGAAGCACCGTGGCGCCGCCGATCTCGTAGAGGTTGGCCCGCCCGGGGTTGTCCGCCGTGCGCATCGCGCACAGCCCGTCGCGAATCGCGCTGTCGGGCAGGCCCAGGGCGCTGGCCAGCGCGGCGGCGCCGAGGGCGTTGGCCACATTGTGCCGCGCGGCGCCGTCGAAGCAGAGCGGGATGCGCTTGACGGGAACCAGCGTGGTCCAGCGCTCGCCCTCGCAGCGGCCGAGGCTGCCGCGGCGCAGCGTATAACCCACGCCGCCCGCCGCCAGGTGCTCTCGGAAGGCCGGCGCCCGCGGGTCGAGGCTGAACAGCACGACCGGGGCCGGCGAGCGCGGTGCGCGGGCCATGAGCAGCGGGTCCTCGGCGTTCAGCACCAGGGTGCCGCGTTCATCCAGTGCCCGGGTGACGATCCACTTGACGTCGGCCAGCTCGTCCAGCGTCTGCACGCCGAAGTCGCCGAGGTGGTCCGAGGCGATGTTGGTGATCAGCGCCGCGTCGGCCCGCGCCAGCGCCAGGCCGCGGCGCAGCAGCCCGCCGCGGGCGGTCTCGAGGATGGCCAGCTCGCAGCGCGGGTCGCGGAGCACCCGGCGGGCGCCGCCCGGGCCGGCGAAATCGCTGCGCTCCAGCACGTCCTCGCCCACGGCCAGCCAGTCGGTCGAGCTGACGCCGCCGACCACGCCCGCGGCCCGGGCGATGTGGTTGAGCATGCGCACCGTGGTGGTCTTGCCGTTGGTCCCAGTGACCAGGCCGACGGGAATTGCGCCCAGTTCTTCCCAGGGCACGTCGTCCGGATGCGGCACGTCGCGCAGGTCCCAGCAGCGGCTGTGCCGGCCGAGCCCGAGGGAGACCTCGTCTGCATCGAGTACCACCGGCACCGCGCGCGCCTCGGCCGCGGCGAGCAGCCGCCGCAGCCGCGGACGCTCCTCGTCGCGCAGTTCCTCGCGCAGGGCGCGGGCAGCGCGCAGGAGCAGGTGGCGGTTGCCGCCCTCGACCAGGTCCCGGGCGGCGTCCCAGGCTGCCTCGTTGACCTCCGTGGCGGTGTACAGCGCATCGGCCGGAGCGGTGAGGGCCAGGCTGGCGCCGTCGGTGGTGCGCAGTACCCGCAGCTGTTCGTCGGACCAGCCGAGCTCGTCGAGTAGCCGCCGCGCGTGCTGCCGCCAGGCGCCGATGACCAGGTCCGGGTCACTGTGTCCGAAGCTGATGTCGATGACCGCCCCCGGCTCTGAACCGAAGCGGTTGGCGCCGGTCAGGCGCCGGGAGTCGAGCAGGCGCACGGCGTCGCGCTCAGTCGTCGCTCTCGCGGGCGATGCGCACGCCGCGCTCGTCCCGAATCAGCTCGAGGTCCTCGTCGAGGGAGAAGTCGCCGAAGAACTCCTCGGGGATGTCGACGGCGCCGCGCTCTGGCGCGTCGCTGACCACGTCGTCGCCGGGCTGGAAGTAGATGATCTGCTTCCAGGAGCGGGTGACGTTGTCGGCCAGCACCAGCACGAGGTCGCCGCCGCGGGCCAGCTCCAGAGCGTGCTGGTTGGCGGCCTCTTCGCGCTCGATGATCTCGATGCTGCCGGCGTCGACGCCGTGCTCGATGAGCCCCCGGCGCAGCAGCTCCGGCACCTCGCGCGGCTCGCGGCCGCGCGGGTTGTCGTCGCGGCGGCAGATGTAGTGGTCGAAGTGGCCGGCGGCCGCGGCGGCCACCTCGAGGATGTCCTCGTCGCGGCGGTCGCCGGGCATGGTCAGGACCACGATCTTGCGGCCGCTGATGTCGTAGCGGTCGACCACGTCGCAGACCATGCGCACGGCGGCCGGGTTGTGGGCGTAGTCGAGGATGACCCGGAACGGGTGCTTGTCGTAGACGTTCAGGCGGCCCGGCGACTGGAAGAAGGTGCTGTCGAAGGTGCGCAGCCCCTGGCGGATATTCTCGAGGTCGATGCCCATGTGGTAGGCGAGGGCCGCGGCGAACATGGCGTTCTGCACGTTGTGCAGGGCCCGGCCCTCGAGGCTGGCCGGGATGAGGTGGGTCCAGAGCAGCGGGATGTTGTGCCCGTGCTCGTCGTAGAGGGTGATCATGTTGCCGTTGATGCCGTGCTCGAGCACCAGCGCCGTGCCGCCGGCGCGGATGTGCTCGCGCACCAGCGGGTGGTTGCGGTTCATGGTGACGTAGCAGAGCTTGTCGGCGGTGCAGTAGTCCGCCATCTGCAGGCAGTGCTTGTCGTCGGCGTTGAGCACCGCGGCGTCCTTCGCCACCTCGACCACCACGCGCTTGACCCGCGCCAGGTCCTCCAGCGTGTCGACGCCCTTGAGGCCGAGGTGGTCGGCGGCGATGTTCAGGCAGCAGGAGACGTTGGCGCTCTGGTAACCGAGGCCGCTGCGCAGGATGCCGCCGCGGGCCGTCTCCATCACCGCCGCGTTGACCGAGGGATCGCGCAGCACGATCTGCGCGGCCGTGGGCCCGGTCATGTCGCCGCTGACCGTGAGACTGCCGTCGATGTAGACCCCGTCGGTGCTGGTCTGTCCCACGCAGTAGCCGGACATCTTGAGGATGTGCGCGAGCATGCGCGAGGTCGTCGTCTTGCCGTTGGTGCCGGTGATAGCGGCAATGGGGATGGAGCTGGGCGCGTTCTCGGGGAACAGCGCATCGATGACCGGCCCCGCGACGTTGCGCGGTTCGCCCTCGGACGGCGCGACATGCATGCGGAAGCCCGGCGCGGCGTTGCACTCGCAGATGGCGCCGCCGACCTCCCGATAGGAGCGGGTGATGTCCGTGGTCAGGAAGTCCACGCCGCCGACGTCGAGGCCGAGGGCGAGGATGGCGCGCTCGGCCATGCGCCGGTTGTCCGGGTGGATGGTGTCGGTCACGTCGACGGCCGTGCCGCCGGTGCTGAGGTTGGCGGTGGGCTGCAGGTAGACCACCTGGCCCTGTTCGGGCACGCTCTTCGTCTCCATGCCGACCTGCGCGAGCATGCGCTCGGCGGCGGCATCCAGGGTGATGCGGGTGAGCACTTTCTCGTGGCCGACGCCGCGCCGCGGGTCCTCGTTCACCCGGGCCACCAGCGTCTCGATGTCGCTCTCGCCGTCGCCCACCACGTGCGCGGGCACGCGCTTGGCCGCGGCCACCAGCTTGCCGTCCACCACCAGCAGCCGGTGGTCCAGGCCGCGGATGAAACTCTCGACGATGACCAGGTCGCCGTGCTCCTTGGCCTTGTCGTAGGCGCGCTCGAGCTGCTCCTCGTCCTGGATGTCCGTGGTCACCCCGCGGCCGTGGTTCGCGTTCAGCGGCTTCAGGACCACCGGGTAGCCGATGCGCTCGGCGGCGGCCAGCGCGCGGCGCAGCCGGCCGGTCACCGCCTGCCGTGGCACCGGGAGGCCGAGGTCGCCGAGAATCCGGTTGGTCTCGTCCTTCTCCGAGGCGAGCTCCACGGCGATGTGCGGCGTCTTCGAGGTGATCGTGGCCTGCAGGCGCTTCTGGTAGCGGCCGTGGCCGAGCTGGATCAGGCTGTAGTCGTTGAGGCGGATCCAGGGAATCCCCCGGGCCTCCGCCTCCTTCACCAGGGAATGGGTGCTGGGTCCCAGCGAGCGCTGCTGGCAGGCGCGGATGAAGGCGTCGCGCTCGCCGGGGAAGTCGAAGTCCCGCGGTGCGTCCTCGGGGCGCAGGTCCTCCGGCAGCAGCGAGTGCATGAGGTCCAGCGCCAGCCGGGCCGCCTCCAGCCCGGCGAATTCCTCCTCGTACTCGTAGACCATGTCGTAGACGCCGCGCTCGTCTGTGCTCCGGGTCTTGCCGAAGGTGACGTCGTAGCCGGCGATCTCCTGCAGTTCCAGCACCACGTGCTCGAGCACGTGACCGAGCCAGGTACCCTCGTCCTCGCGCATGCGGCGCAGCAGGCCGCCGGGCTCGCGGTAGGAACAGCCGTGCTCGGCGAGGCCGGGCAGGGCGGCGACGAGCGCGTCGACGAAGCTGTCGCCGAGGCGCGCCGTGGGCCACTCCTCCAGCACGCCGAGATCCACCGTGTGGCGGATGACGGGGAAAAGCGCATAGATATTCGGTCCGCGATAGACGCTGGTATCGACGAAGTGCATGGGGGGCCCCGCAGGCTCGCGTAAACCCGTACTTTAGCCCCGTGGTCCGGCCCGGGGAAGCGTGCCGCCGGTCGCCAGCGCGGGCTGCTTGGGGGATAATCGCCCCGATCCCGCCAAGGAGCTTTCATGGTCCCGCATTCCAGCGCCACCCCCGCACCGCGCCTGGCCCTCATCGGCGGGCGGCTCGAGCGCGACAACGACGCGCTGTTCCGCGCCCTCGGTGAGCGCTGCCCGGGAACCATGCTGGTCCTGTCCATGGCCTCCGGCTACCCGGAGGAGGTGGGCGCCGAGCTGGTCGAGGACTTCCGCGAACACGGCATCGACGCCGAGCACCTGCCGCTCTACCACGAGAACCGGGAGCAGAGCGCCTTCGACCCGGCGCTGGTGGCCCGGCTGCGCAGCGCCGGCGGCGTCTTTTTCAGCGGCGGCGACCAGGCCCGTATCGTTGCCACCCTGGTGCAGGGAGGTGTCGAGACGCCGGCGCTGGCGGCGATCCGCGCCTTCAACGCCGCCGGCGGGCTCGTTGCCGGCACCTCGGCCGGGGCCGCCATGCAGAGCCGGCACATGATTCTCGGCGGCACGTCCCTTCACGCGGTCAGCCGCGGCGTCGACGCCGGCGGCGACGGCCTGCAGCTGGGCAGCGGCCTCGGCTTCTTCCGCCACGGCATCGTCGACCAGCATTTCCTGCAGCGCGGGCGCATCGGCCGCCTGGCCGTCGCCGCGCAGCACTGCGGCGAGGCGCTGGCCTTCGGGGTGGACGAGAACACCGCGCTCTTCGTCGATGGCGACGAGGCGCTGGTGCTGGGCGAGACCGGCGTGGTCGTCCTCGACCTGCGCAGCGCGCGGGCGGAGGCGGACGGTGCGCTGCGCGATATCCGCATGTCCTACCTCGACAGCGGCGATCGTTTCGACCTGGCCCTCCGGCGCGCGCTGCCGGCGCCGGACAAGCGCCGGGTCCGGGTCACCCGGGCCTCTTTCCGCCGGCCGGCACCGGTGCGCCGGCACGCCTTCGGCGCCTACGCGGTGCACGACCTGCTGCTGCGCCTCATCGAGGGCGACCCCGCCTTCTACCGGCGCGACGACGCGAGTGCCGTGGACACGGCCTACGCGAACCGGGTGCGCGTGGAGCTGGAGCGGCTGCCCCGGCGCTCGCGCGCGCTGCGCGCCCGGCGCAACGGTGAGATCCGCTACTCGGGGCTGGACTTCCGGCTGCACCTCTCGCGCATCGCCCTGGCGACGCCCGTGACCCTCAGCGAGACCACCACGGTGCTGCGGCCGGACCCCTCGCCCGATGCGCGGCTCGTTCTTCTCGGCAGTGCGCCGATGGGCTGGGGCGCCGCGGGCTCCGCCCAGCTCAGGGAGCACCTGCGCGCGCCGGTCGGGGTCCTGGCCACCGCCTCGGGGGAGCCCGACGCCATGGCCCGCCGCTACCTGGACTGGCTGGCGCAGCAGGGCATCCCGGCCGAGCTGATCGACGTATCGCTGTCGAACATCGAGCGCGCCGGTCGCGACCGCGCTCTGCTGGCGCGGATCGGCAGCATGGGCAGCCTGCTCTTCACCGGCGGCGACCAGCGCCGGCTGACGGAAACGCTGCTGCACTGCGCGGAGGCGACCCCGGTGCTGCACGCCGTGGTCAGCGCCTACGAGCACGGCACGCCGCTGCTCGCCGTGGGTGCCGCCGCCGCCGCCCTCGCCGACCGCATGATCGCCGGCGGGGACAGCGAAGACGCGCTGCGTGACGGCAGCTCCGGGGATGCGGGGGCCGAGGGCATCGTCGTCGAGCGCGGCATCGGCCTGCTCGGCCACGGCCTGGTCGACCAGAACTTCCTCGAGCGGCACCGGCTCGGCCGCCTGCTGGTGGCCTGTGTCGCGCAGCGGGTGCGCTATGGCTTCGGTCTCTGCGAGGGCTCGGGCATGGTGCTGCACGGCGGCGAGCGGGTGCTGCGCGCCTTCGGCGACCGCGGTCTCGTGGTCGCACAGCTCGACCCGGCGCGGGCCCGGCTCGGGCGCAATGACTGGTCCCCCGACGGCATCACGCTGCGGGTGCTGGAGCCGGGGCAGGCCTTTCACCTCGACACGGCCGCCGGCGACAGCGGCCACCCTTCGGCGGCGGGCGCGGCGCTGCTCGAGCGCGTCATCGCCGACCTCGCCAGCGACCTTGCCGCCGTGCGACCCGGCCCGACGCCGGCGCATGACGCTGCGGCCCTGGTCGACGCGCTGCGCGGCGGCGCCGTGCACTGAGGGACTCGCCAGCCCAGTCGACGGACCTTCATCCCCGCACTGGTTCAATGCCGGTCAGTGCTGTACTTTTCCAGGTATGTCCAGACCGGGACGCTACACCGCGTTGAGGCGCAGTCTGCCGGCCCTGCTGCTGGCCCAGGTCCTTATTGCCCCGGCGGTCAGCGCCGCCCATCCGAACAACTCCATCGCACCCCGCATCCCGCCGGCAACGCCCTACGGCTATCACATCAGCCTGAGCGACGATCCCCGGCGACGCGACGGTGAGGCGGACCCGGTGCCGGCTGAATCGCCGCTGCCGCTCGGGGACTACCGCGCCATCGAGGCGCAGGCCGGTGCCTACACGGCGGCGCTTATCGAACCGGCCGCTGATCTCGGGCGCGCCCTTCAGGCCCGCGGCGACCACCGCGAGGCGCTGCCGTACCTGAAACGCGCGGTACACCTGGCGCGGGTCAACGAGGGGCTGGCGACGCCGACCCAGCTTCCGCTGCTGGAGCGGGTGCTGGCCAGCCAGCTCGCCCTCGGCGACCGCGAGGGGGCGGCCGGGACGCAGCGCTACCTGCTGCGCCTGCGCCTCGCGAATGCGCCGGACGAGGCCGCGCGGCAGGTGGCGGTGGCCGAGTACGCGGACTGGCAGCGCGGGCGCTACCTCGCCCGCGAGGGGTTCGACACCTACCGCTTCCTGGTGGACCTGCGCCTGGTGAACGAACGCGAGCTGGCGCGGCTGGAGGCCGCGGAGGCGGACGGCTTGCCCGGCGCCGGCCTCGCCCAGCTGCCCTACCTGCGCGACATGCTGCGCACCGAGTACCTCGTTTCCCGCTACGAGGGCGAGCGCAAGGAAACCATCCGCATGCGCGCCGGCTCCTCGGCGAACCAGAGCTATGCGCCCTCGCAGAGCCTCGAGGCCGAGGACTTCCGTCTCATGCGCAAGTACAACTACCGCGGCGGGCGGCAGCTCGCCGAGCGCATCATCGAGATCCACCGCGCGCAGCCTGAGCCGGACCGCGCCGCGCTCGCCCGGGCCCTGCTGGACCTCGGCGACTGGCACCTCTGGTGGCACCAGCCCGGGCCGGCCCTGCGCAGCTATCGCGAGGCCTGGGACCTCTACGCGAACGATGGCGACCCGGCGACCGATCCCGCGGCGCTGTTTCCCGCGCCGAGGGAACTGCCGGTCGCCTCACCGTTCTTCACGGCGGCGCCGCCGCCGGATGAGCACCTCGAGCCCGCCGAAGGGCAGGCCCGTTTCACGGTGAACCGCCTGGGCCAGGCCCGGGACGTGGAGCTCGCCGTGCTCGAGGCCCGCGACGAGGCCGCGGCACACACCGCGCTCTACCGCATGATGAAGGATTTCCGCTTCCGGCCGGTGCTGCGCGGGGGCGACGCGGTCGACAGCGGCGGCCTCACCCGCCGCTACAGCTTCCGTTACTGAGCGGCCGAGAGAAACGGCCCGTCCACGCAGAGCCGGCGTCCGTCCGGCGCCGCGCAGGCGCCGCAGATGCCCACGCCGCACTTGGTGAGGTAGTCGATGGCGCTGAAGATCTGCCCGGGCCGGCAGAACTCGCGCTGCACGGCCTCGGCGGCGTGCACCATGGGTGCCGGGCCGCAGTTGTAGAAAACCAGCTTCTCGTGCTCCTCGGGCGTCATGGCCTCGAGACGCTCGCGCAATAGCTCGGTGACGCGGCCGTGGAAGCCGGCGCTGCCGTCGTCGGTGGAGACGTGCACCTCGGCCACGGCCCGGCACTCCTCCAGGTAGTAGAGGCGTTCGGCGCTGCGCGCGCCGGTGAAAACCTCCGCGTTGCCGAAGTCCCGGACGACCTGGTAAACGGCGGCGAGGCCGGTGCCGCCGGCGACGGCCATGATGTGCGCGTCTTCCGGCGGGTCCACGGGGATGCCGTGGGGGCCGCGCACATAGGCCTCGGTGCCCACGGGCAGCTCCATCAGGGCGTGCGTGAACTGGCCGACGTCGATGGAAACGAGCGTGAACGGGTCATCGTTCAGCGCCGAGAAGGGTTTCTCGCCGAGACCGGGAATCCACAGGAAGATGAACTCGCCGGCCTGCACGTTCACCTTGCGGTCGAAGGTGAGCAGGGCGATGTCCTCGCAGACGCGCGTGTTCTCCACCAGGGTGACGGGGCGGAAGTGCATGTCGACGTCGTAGCGCACCTGGGCCTCGGCGTGGGCGCTGCCGCTGTCGAGGTCGGCTGCCAGGGTGCGGAAATACTGCTCGATTTCGGCGGTGGTCATGCCGGTGAGCGCCGAGCCGATGCCGACCACGGTGGCGCCGGCCTCGCGCGCGGCGCGCACGTCCTCGGCGCTGGACAGGCCGCCGCAGCCGACGATGGGCAGGTCGCTCACGGCGCGGATCTCGCGCAGGCACTTGAGCGCGATGGGCAGCACGCCCTTGCCGGACATGCCGCCGGCGCCGTTGGACAGCACCGGGTGACCGTGCGCGCTGGTATAGCCGGGCCCCACGGTGTTGATGGCGCAGAAGCCGTCGGCGCCGGCCTCCTCGGCGGCGCGGGCGATGGCGCCGATATCGGGCGTGTTCGGGGTCAGCTTGGGGATGACCGGCACGTCCACGGCGGCCTTCACCGCGGCGACGATCTCCGCGACCAGGGCCGGGTCCTGGCCCATGGCCATGCCGTAGCCCTTGGCGTGCGGGCAGGAGAGGTTGAGTTCCAGGCCGTCGCAGACCGGCGCCAGTTCGCGGGCCACGGCGACGAATTCCTCCACGGTGCCGCCGAAGATGGACGCCAGCAGGAAGCGGTCGTCCGGCACGTTGAGGCCGGCCAGCACCTCCCGGGAGGCTTCCGGACCGGGGTTGGTAAGCCCCACGGCGTTGACGAAGCAGCCCGGTGCGTACTGGCTGTAGACCGGTTCGCGGTTGCCGGCGCGCGGCACCGGGCCGATGCTCTTGGTGGTAATAACGCCCACCTGCGGCACGTGGTCGAGGAAGTACTGCATGATCGGGCCGGCGGTGGTGACGATGCCCGAGGGAATGGTGAAGGGCCCGGACAGGCGCTTGCCAAAGAACTCTGTAGTCAAGGAAACCCCGCGTTAGCTGGCGGTGGGCACAATGGCGCCATTATACCGCCTGCCGCCGGCCGCGGCAGGCGGGCGCGCTCAGACCAGGCGCTCGAAAACGTGGTTGACCTTGCGGCGCTTGCCGGACAGGCCCAGCTTCTTGCGCGGCCCCGACTTGTCGGTCATCACGAAGCGGTAGGCGATGTCCGTGTGGCGCATGGCGATGCCGTGCACCAGCCCCGCCCACCACTCGGGGGTGTGCAACGTGCAGTGGGCGTTCTGGCCGTTGGGCAGGTGCTTCACCGCCGGGTAGCAGGCGACGTTCGCGAACACGAACTTGCGCGCCAGGCTGAACATCTCCTCGATGACCCAGGGCACGTCCGGCTCGGTGATGTGTTCGAGCACGTCGGTGCTGATCACCGCGTCGTAGGGCCGGTCCGGCAGCTCGGCGAAGGGGGCGTGGCCCGGGTCGTAGCAGCGGATCTCGTCGACGCCCCAATAGTCCTGCAGGCTGCTCACGGTGAGCTGGTTGTCGATGCGCAGGTTGCGCTCTTCATAGGCCAGGCCCTTGCCGGCGCCGTAATCGAGGAGATCCCGGGCGCCCGTGCGGTCGATGAGCGCCTTGATCTCGCGCACGTGGCCCACCAGCATCTTGCCGGGGAAGGTCTCCTCGGCGCTCTTGCCCTCGGACTGCTCCCCGGCCGTGTGCAGGGTCTCGTACATCTGCACCATGGCGAGGTATTCGGGGCTGGGGTTGTCGCGGGTGTACATGGCCTGGCTCGCCTGGCGTCGGGTGCGCGCGATGCTACCACCGCGGGCGGTGCGGGGACAGGGGGCCGCGCCCGCCCGGTTGCCGCAGTCAGGTGCCGCAGAAGGTGCGCCGAACCTGCTCCTCGGGCCGCGCCGGCCGCGCCAGGTCGACATCCGCCGGATCCCAGGTCCAGGGGTCGGCGACCCGCGCCGCCAGGCGGTGGAAGGGCGCGAGATCGCCGCCCTCGGCGGCCTCGATGGTCGCCTGCACCAGGTGGTTGCGGGGGATGAACACGGGGTTCGCCGCGCGCTGGCGGGCGCGCCGCGCCGCCGGGTCATCGTCGTCGGCGGCAAGCCGCTCGCGCCAGCGCGGCAGCCAGGCGGCAAGCGCGTTGCCCGGCTGGAACAGGCCCTCGAAGGCCCTGGCGTCGGGCCCGTCGAACTCGCTGAGGTGGCGAAAGGCCAGCGTGAAATCGGCGCCGTCCTCCGCCAGCGCCGCGAACAGGCCCTCGACCAGCTCGTCGTCGTCCGGCCGCAGGGCCTTCAGGCCGAGCTTGCGCGCGAGCCCGGCCGCGTGCGCCTCGCTGAACAGCCGGGGGAAGGCGCCGAGGGCCTCCTGGGCGAGGGCGATGGCCTCGTCCTGGTCGGCGTGCAGCAGCGGCAGCAGCGTCTCGGCGAAGCGCACCAGGTTCCAGTGCGCGATGCCCGGCTGGTTCTGGTAGGCGTAGCGTCCGCCGTGATCGATGGAGCTGAACACCGTCTCCGGGTGGAAGGCCTCCATGAAGGCGCAGGGGCCGTAGTCCACGGTTTCGCCGCAGAGCAGCATGTTGTCCGTGTTCATCACGCCGTGGATGAAGCCGAGGTGCTGCCAGCTGGCGATCAGCCCCGCCTGGCGGGCGATTACACCCTCGAGGACGGCCAGGGCGGGATTGGCGGCGTCGCGGGCCTGCGGGTAGTGGCGCTCGATCACGTGGCCGAGGAGCGTTTCCAGCGCTTCCCGGTCGCCGCGCACGGCGAAGTACTGGAACGTGCCCACGCGGATGTGGCTGCTCGCCACCCTGGCGAGAACGGCGCCGGGCTCGATGCCGTCGCGCATCACGCGCTCGCCGGTCGTCACCGCCGCGAGGGCGCGGGTGGTGGGCACGCCGAGGGCGTACATGCCCTCGCTGACGAGGTACTCGCGCAGCACGGGCCCGAGGGGCGAGCGGCCGTCGCCGCCCCGGGACCAGGGGGTCGGGCCCGAGCCCTTGAGCTGGATGTCAAAGCGGCGCCCGTCACTGTCGAGAAGTTCGCCGAGGAGCAGCGCGCGGCCGTCCCCGAGCTGCGGGTTGTACTGGCCGAACTGGTGCCCCGCGTATGCGGTGGCCAGGGGCTCCGCGCCCTCGGGAACGGCGTTCCCTGCCACCATGGCCACGCCCGCCTCCGAGGCGAGCCAGTCCGCGTCGATGCCCAGCGCCGCGCACAGCGGGCGGTTGACCCGCAGGAGCCCCGGCTCGCGAACCGGTGTGGGGTCCAGGCGGGCGTAGAAGCGCGCCGGCAGCCGGGCATAGCTGTTGTCGAAGGGCAGGGCGGGTGCATTCATGGTATCGGTGGCTCCTGGTGTGGGGTGCCGGCGGAAGTTGGCGCGGCCGGCACCACAGCGGTAACCTTAGCGGCGATCGCGCCGTCGCGAAAGCGCCGGCGCCCCGCTTAAGTCCCTGTTTCTATTAGGTGAATTCATGGGTGACGCGCAGTCCTGGGACGTTCTCATCCGCAACGCGACGGTGTTCGACGGCAGCGGCGATGCGCCGCGGAAGCTCGACCTCGCGCTGCGCAAGGGCCGGATCGCCGCCAAGGGCAGCGCCCTGCCCGCGAACCACGCCGGCCGGGTCGTGGATGCGGGCGGCCTCTGGCTCATGCCCGGGCTCCTCGACATCCACACGCACCTCGACCTCGAGGTCGACCTCGAGCCGACCCTGCCCGAGGTGGTCCGCCACGGCACCACGACGGTGCTGGTGGGCAACTGCAGCCTCGGCACCTGCTTCGGCACCCAGGCCTTCGGCGGACAGGAACCGATCATCGACTGCTTCACCCGGGTGGAGAACATCCCCAAGAGCGTGCTGCGCAAGTGCGTCGAGGCCATCACCTGGGACAACACCGGCGACTACCTCGACCATTTCGACGACCTGCCGCTGGGGCCGAACATCGGCGCCTTCGTGCCGCACTCCATGCTGCGCATCGAGGCGATGGGTCTCGAGGACAGTATCAGCCGGTCCCCGACGGGCGCGGAGCTGGCGCGCATGGACGAGCTGCTGGAGGGCGCCATGCGCCAGGGCTATGTCGGCATGAGCACGGACGGTCTGCCCTTCCACTATCTGGCCAATGACCCGCACACGGACAAGCGCATCCCGACGCAGTTCGCCAGCTTCGGCGAGCTGCGGCGGCTGCTGAAGACCGTGCGCGGGCACGACCGGGTCTGGCAGACCACGCCGATCCTGCAGAACCGGGCCACGGCGCTGCTCTACTTCGCGCTGACCAGCGGCCGGCTCTTCGGCAGCACCCTGAAGACCTCGGCGCTCTCGGTCATGGAGTTCGCGCTGGCGCCGCGGGCGGCGAAGGCGTTCCTCGGCTTTGCCGGCCTGATGAACAGCCCCCTGTTCAAGGGCAACCTGCACTTCCAGGCCCTGGGCACGAACTTCCGCATCTGGTCCGACGGTATCGTCAGCCCGATGTACGAGGAGCTCGACAGCACCTGCCGGCTCATCGCCAGGGAATACGACGACGTGGCCGGCCGCCGCGCGCTCCTCGACGACCCGGCCTGGGTCGAGGCCTTCCGCGCCGACTGGCACCACGGCCGCCGCGGCCGCAACCTCGCCCACCTGAAGGCGAAGCTCGGCTTCCCGGAGCATATGGTAGTGCGGGAGCTGGACCGGCTGGTCTTCGACGGCGCGCCGGTCGCCGACTGGGACGGCGAGACGCTGCAGTCGGTCTACGAGCGGGTGCTCGCCTACCAGGGGGGCGCCGGCGATGCCGCGCGCTCCGCGGACGAGGAGACCGCGCTGGCCGCCTTCCCGAAGCCGCTGGGCGACGACGCCGACTTCATGCTCCACCTGCTGCGCGAGTACGACAAGGGTTTCCGCTTCTGGACGGACGTCGGCAACGTGGGCAACCGGGCGACGCTGGATTACCTGCTGCACGAGCGCGCGCTGCCGGGCTTCAACGACTCCGGCGCGCACATCACCAACATGGCCTTCTTCGACGGCAACCTCATGTCCCTGAAGCTCGCCCAGCAGCACGGCCCCGAGACCGTGGGCCGCATGGTGCGCCGGCTGACGCGGGAGCCGGCGGAATTCTTCGGCCTCGACGTCGGCACCCTGGATATCGGTGCGCAGGCAGATATCACCCTCATCGATCCGGAGCGCCTGCGCGACTGGGACTGCAACGACACCCGCGAGTACATCTACCGCGACCTCTTCGAGCACCACCAGCTGGTCAACCGCCCGCAGGGGATCGTGCGCCAGGTGTTCATCCGCGGTGAATCGGTGTGGGAGGACGACACGTTCACGCCGGTGTTCGGCAGCCGTCCCCTCGGCCGCGCCCTGCGCGCCGCCTGAGGCCTCACGGCGCGCAGTCGAACTCGTCCAGCGAACTGTCCTGGCCCACAAGGAGAACCGCATGTCCCGCCGCCACCGCGCCCTGGCGCTTGCCCTCGGCATCGCCCTCGCTCCCAGCCTCGCCGCTGCCGCCCCGGCGGCGCCCGCCGCAGAACCCGGGGAGGAGGGCATCAGCCGCGTCCTGGCCAGCGGCAAGGTCGACCCGCCGCGGGTTGCTCCGCCCCGGGGCGATGAGGCCCGCGGCCCCTTCCCCCGGCTGACGGTGGCCAATGCCATGCTCGTCGACGGGACCGGCGCGCCGCCGAACGGCCCGGTGACTCTCACCATCGAGCACGACACCATTACCCGCATCGCCCGCAGCCGGCCGGAGGACCTCGAGGCGGACGGCGAGGTCATCGACGTCGCCGGGGGTTACGTCCTCCCGGGTCTCATCGATGCCCATGTGCACCTCGGCACGCCGTCGCACGCGGCCGCGGGTGCGCTCACGGACCCGGAGTACGTGCTCAAGCTGTGGCTGGCGCACGGGGTGACCACGGTGCGCGACGTCGGTGCGGTCATGGGCCTGGGCTGGACCCTCGAACACCGGGCGCTGGCGGCGGCCGGCGAGATCAGTGCGCCGCGGCTGCGCGTGCACGCCATGTTCCCGCCGGAGACGGCCACGGCGGAGGCGGCCCGCAGCTGGGTGAGGGCCGTACACGAGCGCGGGGCCGACGGCGTCAAGTTCCGCGGCGCCCGGCCGGGTCCCTTCGCGGCCGCCATGGACGAGGCGAAGCGCCTCGACATGAAGACCTCGTACCACCATGCGCAGCTGTCCGTGGTGCAGACCAACGTCCTCGACAGCGCGCGCCTGGGCCTCGACAGCATGGAGCACTGGTACGGGCTGCCCGAGGCCATGTTCGAGGATCGCGTGATCCAGGACTATCCGCTCGACTACAACTACGGCGACGAGCAGGACCGCTTCGGCGAGGCCGGCCGGCTCTGGCTGCAGGCGGCGGCCCCGGGCTCGGACACCTGGCGGCGCACCATCGACGAGCTGGTGGGCCTCGACTTCACCCTGTCGCCGACCTTCACCATCTACGAGGCCAGCCGCGACGTGATGCGTGCCCGCAATGCCGACTGGCACGAGGCCTACACGATGCCCTACATGGCCCGCGCCTTCGAGCCGGACCCGGAGATCCACGGCTCCTACTTCTTCGACTGGACCACGGCGCACGAGGTCGCCTGGAAGCGCAATTACCGGCGCTGGATGCACTTCGTCAATGATTACAAGAACGCCGGCGGTCGCGTGGTGGCCGGTTCCGACGCGGGCTTCATCTACAAGGTCTACGGCTTCGCCTATATCCGTGAGCTCGAGCTGCTGCAGGAGGCCGGCTTCCATCCCCTGGAGGTACTGCAGGCCGCCACCCTGAACGGCGCCGAGCTGATGGGGATCGACGACCTCACCGGCAGCGTCGAGGTGGGCAAGCGGGCGGACCTGGTGATCGTCGATGAAAACCCGCTGGCCAATTTCAAGCTCCTCTACGGAACGGGACATCGGCGCCTGAACCGTACAACAGGGGAGATGGAACGTGTGGGCGGCGTGCGCTACACGGTGCGCGACGGTATCGTTTTCGATGCGCCGGCGCTGCTCGCGGATGTGCGCGAGCTGGTCGCGGCGCGGAAAGCCGCGGAAGCGCAGGCCGCGCCCCGGTAGTCGCGGGGGAAACCCGGGAGGCGTTATGACAGGACGGCAATGGGCGTCAGGGCTTGCGGCGGGGTTGTTGCTGGCCGGCTGCACGACGACGAAGGAAATCATCATCGACGAGAAGGGCGTCGACATGGCGCGCTACCGCCAGGACCTGGCCGAGTGCCGGGTCTACGCGGAACAGGTGCGCACCGGGGAGAAGGTCGCCAAGGGGGCCGCCAGCGGTGGCGTCATCGGCGGCGCCATCGGCGCCATTACCGGTGGCAGCCGCGACAGCGCGGCGCGCGGTGCGGGCGTGGGTGCGGTATCCGGCGCCGCCAAGGGGGCGTCCCGCGGTGAGCAGGAGGAGGTGCAGGTCGTGAAGCAGTGCCTGCGCGGCCGGGGCTACCGGGTGCTCAACTAGCGATCACCGGCGCCGGAATAGGCGCCGCCACCAGGGCCTGCGCGGCGCGCGCTGCCCCCGGCGATGGCCCTCGGGCACGCCGTGCTCCGCGTACCACTGCTCCCACTCGAAGGGCGTCATGGTGCGCGGTGGCTCGTTCGCCTTCGCCCGGCGTAGCGATTGCGCGCGCAGGGACGTGTCTGAGGGCTCCTCCCGCTCCTCGAGAAGCTCCCGGATCAGGCGCTGGTTACGGGTTTCCATCGTGCGGCCGCGCCTCAGTCCTCGTCGAAGAGCTTGTTGAGGAGCTTGCCGGCTTTCTTTTCCAGCTTCTTCCGGGCCTCGTTCTTCAACGCGTCCTCGATCACCGCCTCGGCGTCGAGCGCGCACCAGTCCTTCGGCTCGCCGTCGAGGTTGCCCGCGCAGGCCACCGGGAAGGTGAGCGCGAGCAGCCGCTCGTCGACGGCGCAGGCGGGGTCAAACTCGGTCAGTGCGGGCTGCAGCCGGCCGCCGATCGTGGCCGTGAAGTCACCCGTCAGCAGGGCGAGGTCGCCCCGGCCGGCGAGGGCGATGCCGGGCACGGTCGCGGCCAGGCGCTCGAGGCGCGCCCGGCCGCCGCCGAGGGCGATGTCGGCCTCGAGGGCGTCGAAGGCCGTATCGGCGGGGAACGGCTGGCTCAACTGGTCTCCATTCGCTAGCGCCACCACCTGGCAGAAGGCCTGCTGCACCGCGACCTCCCTGACCGTCACCGCGTCCGTGCGCAGGGTCACCGGGCCGGTGAGCGCCTGGATCAGGGCCTCACTGTCATCACCGCGGCTGTTCACGTCCCAGGTCAGGCTGGCCGTGCCGCTGCCCGCCACCGGGCTGTCCAGGGCCTCGAGGGCGCTGCCCAGGGCGAGCTCGCTGACCGCGCCGCGGCTTTCCAGCGTCGCCGGGGCGTAGTGCGCGTCGAGCGTCGCAGAGAGACCGATCTTGCCGCCGTGTATCTCGCCGCTGACATCGCTCAGGGTGACCGTTCCCTCCACCGCGCGCAGGCTGGCGCTGACCCCCGTCAGCCGGTGCGGCCCGAGCTGGACCTCGTCGATGTCGAGGCGGGCCGCCGTGTCCATGGCGCGCAGCGCATCGTAGGGCAGCTGGCCGGGGCCGGCGGGTGCCTCCGCGGCCGCCTCCGGGCCCGCCAGCGCGAACAGGGCCGGGGTGAAGCGGTTGAGCTCGAGACGGGCGTCGATCATCGGGCTTTCGGACTGCGCGAAGCGCACCGTGCCCTCGCCCCGGGTGTCGGCCACCGCGAGCGAGACGCGGAAGTCGCCGGTCTCGCGGCGGAGGTCGGCGTCGCCGCTGAGCGAGACCTCGAGCGGTTCCGTGGTCAGGCCGGTCAGCGTGACCGACAGGGCCGGCAGGGCGATGCGGCCGGCATCGAGGTCCGTGTTCAGGCGGCCGGCGGCGGCGATCTCCAGCGGCGGCTCGTCCGCGCCGCCGGGGACGCTGAGCAGCAGCTGCAGCGGCGTTTCCCGCCCGGCGGTGTTCACGCCCTCGGCGGTGAAGTGCTTCAGGTGAGCCAGCGAGAGCGTCTCGCCGTCGGGGTCCACCGTGCGCAGCCGGATATCCCGCAGGCTGAGTTCGCCCACGTCCAGCGCCAGGGGTGCGGCCAGGGCCTCGGCGCCGCCGGCGTCCACCCCGCGTGCCGCCCGGCGCGCCGCGTAGAGGGCATCGAGTTCGGCGTTGGACAGGCCCACGGTCGTGTCTACGGCGGCGGCGCGTGCTTCGGTAGGGTCGGCCACGCGGGTGAGCTCGGCGTCCTCGAGGAAGAGCCGGTCGATTTCCACGCTGCCGCGGAGCAGCGGCAGCACCGCCAGGCCGATGCCGAGGTTGCCGGCGCGGAGTACCGGGCCCCCGTCCGGCGTCTCGAGGGTCGCATCATCCAGCGCCAGGGACAGCCGCGGGAACAGCGACAGGGCCACGTCCCCCTGCACGGTGAGCCGGGCACCGGTCTCGGCCTCCAGGCGCTCGCTGGCCACCGCCACCAGGCGCTCCCGGTCGACGAGGAGGAGGCCGGCGACCGCGACCAGGGCCAGGACGACCAGGATGATCAGCAGGAACTTCAGGCTGCGTGCCATGGAAACTCTCCGGGTAAAGCGGATCGGGCCCTCATGGTAGTCCCCCGGGCCCGGCGGCGCACGGCGAGCTAGCCTGGCGCCGCGCCCCCGTGAAAACGACGCTCCACGTGCCGGTCGAGGATGCGCTCGCGCTCGGCGCGTACCCGGGGGTCGCTCTTCAGGGCCCACAGCGTCTCCCGCGCCCGGCGCTGCGCGGCGACCGGGTCCACCACCGGCGCGGGGTAGGCGTCGGCCGCGTACAGGGCCTGCTCCATGGGGGTCAGCTCCCAGGGGGTGTGAACGAGCGGTGCCGGCACCTCCGCGAGCTCCGGTACCCAGCGGCGGATGAACTCGCCCTCCGGGTCCTGCTCCTTCGACTGCTTCACCGGGTTGTAGATGCGGATGGTGTTGATGCCGGTAACGCCCGCCTGCATCTGCAGCTGTGCGTAGTGGATGCCCGGTTCGAAGTCGAGGAACAGGGCGCCCAGGTGCGCGGCCCCGGCGCGCCAGTCCTGCCAGAGATGGTGACAGAGAAAGCTGACCAGCATGGCCCGGGAGCGGAAGTTGATGTAGCCGGTGGCGGCGAGGCAGCGCATGCTCGCGTCGATGAGCGGCAGGCCCGTGCGCCCCTCCCGCCAGGCCGCGACCAGCGCCTCGTCGTGCCCCCGGGGGTGGGCCAGGTAGCCGCGGTTGAGATCCTCGTGCTCCATGCGGCACTCCATCTCGAACTTCTGGATGAAGTGGCAGTGCCAGTGCAGGCGCGACTCGAAGGCGGCCAGCGCCCGGCCCCAGCCCGGTTCGCGGCGCCGAGCCTCCAGCGCCTGGAAGACCTGGCGCACGCTCAGGTTGCCCCAGGCCAGGTACGGCGACAGGCGGGAGCAGCTGCGGCGGCTCGCCCCGGGGCGGGAGATGTCGAGCTGGTAGCGGCCGGCCCGCTGCTCGAGGAAGCTGGCCAGGGTGCGCCGCGCAGCGGCCTCGCCGCCGCGCTGGAACAGCGTCGCTTTCTGCTGCCAGGCCGCGGGCGGGTCGAAGGCGAGCGGCGCCAGCGCGTCGAGGGCCGCCTGCGGCGGTGGTCGATAGGCGCCCCAGTCGGGCGTGGCCAGCGCGGCGCGCATGGTCTGGCCCCAGCGCCGGTTCCAGCCGCGCCGGTGCGCGAGGCCGCGGGTCACACCGTTGCTGGGTGCCTCGGCCCAGCGGATGCCGCCGTCCCGGCACAAGCGCGCCACTTCGCGGTCGCGCTCGAAGGTCACGGCGAGGCCCGTCTCCTCGTGGGAATGCAGCGTGTCGATGTCCGCGGCGGCGTGCACGCGGCGGAGCACCTCGGTGGCGTCGCCGCGGACCGCGAGCAGCGGTGCACCGTGGTCAGCGAGCTGCGCGCGCAGGTCCTCGAGGGACTGCCAGATGAAACGCCAGTGCCGCGCGGCGTAGTGCGGGTCCGCAAGGAGCATGGGCTCCACGATGTAGAGCAACAGCAGCGGCCTGCCGCCGGCCAGGGCGCTGGCGAGCGGGGCGTGGTCCGCCAGGCGCAGGTCGCGCTTGAACCACAGTACGTCGATGCTCATGCGGTCTCGCTCTCGCCCTGGTACCGGCCCTGGAAGGGATTGCCGAGGGCCGCGCCGGTGCCGGCGGCGCGCAGGGCCACGTCGCCCCGCCGCAGCGCGCCGAGCAGGATGTAGTAGGCATCCCGGTCGACCGCACCGGGCGGCGCATCGGCCGCACGGCGGGCGCTGTCGCGCCGGGCAAAGCTTCCCTGGTAGCTCCAGTCGCGCACGGCGTGCCACTGGCACCGGGGCTGGCCGGGGAGGGGCCGGGCCGCGCGCTCCTCGAGCAGGATGGCCCCCTCGAAGGGCCAGGCCGCCAGGCGCTGGCCGGCGAGGGCGGCGCGCAGGCGATCGTTGTGCGCCGCCGCCGGCTCTTCGCCGGCACAGGCGCCGCGGCAGCGGCGCAGCTGGTACTGGAAGCAGGGGCCGCGCCCGCCCTCGAGGCCGAGGACCCGCGCGCAGAGGCCGTCGCGCCGCGCCAGCTGGCGCAGCCGCTCCTCCGCCAGCTGCTCGCTGTGGTAGAGACCGAGGGGGGCGCCGGCCAGCGCCTCGCCCTCGGGAAAGCAGGTGGGCCGGGGCTGCAGGAAGCCGCCGGGGCCGGGCGCCAGCTGCAGCGTCCACAGCCGCCGCGGCCGTCGCTGCCGGCGGTTGTAGAGCGGCAGTTCCGCCTTGATGGCCGCGTTCTCGCGCAACAGGGCACCCAGCTCGCCCGCGCAGGGCTCGCAGTCGATGCGTTCGAGGGCGTGCAGCATGCGCTGCTCGCGGCCGGGTACCCGCGCCGCCCGCAGGTGGCTGGCGACGCGGTTGCGCAGGTTCACGCTCTTGCCCACGTACAGGAGCGCCCCCGCCCGGTCGAAGAAGCGGTAGACGCCCGCGCAGGCGGGGAGACCGTCGGCCCCGGCACCGGCCAGGGGCCGGCCCCGGCGCGTCAGGCGGATCGTGGCTGTCGGCGGCTCCATGGCGCCATGATCACGGAGCGCGCCGGCGACGCCCAGCGCCGTTCAGGTTCTGTCGCGGCGCATTGGCCCTCAGGCGCTCATGGCAGCCTGGATGTCGGCGAGGCTCCGCGCGGGTCCGCTATCGATGTCCGGGAGGTGCAGCCGCCGGGTGATGTCCCGCGCCGAGATGATGCCGCGCAGGCAGTTGCTGTCGTCCTCCGTGACCAGCAAGTACTGCTCGCCGAGCGCCTGCATCGTGCAGAGCACGGCACCGACGGTCGCCGTGCTGAAGACACGGAAGTCCACCGCGTGCAGCTTGCTCCTGGGGATCATTACGTCGGCCACGGTCAGGTCGGAGCGCGGGATGTTGGTCGCGTTGGCGATACGCATGAGCTTGGATGAGCGGATATCGAGCTGGGTGACGATCCCGCGGAAGGTTTCGTCCGCGCCGATCACGAGCTTCAGCCCGCTGTGCTCCCGGCGCATGGTGGCCTCGGCGTCATCCACGCTGGTTGCGCTCTCGAGCATGGGCGGCTGGTTGCGACTGAAGTCCACCAGCAGGTCGAGGGCACGGCTGTTCAGGTTCAACAGTTCGCCCGGTTCGGGCCGGCGGACCTGGATGGCCTCGCCAAGGGGACGGGTTTCGAGTTCCCGGTAGTGTTTCATGTTCATGGTCTGTGCTCCCCGGCGCGTCCGCATCGTGCAGGCGCGTCGTCGTCAGTAAAGGAAAAGGGTTCCGGGTTTACTGGCGAGCGGGCGGGGCGCGGGAGCGGTGGGGTTCAAGGCGGGCCTCGGGGCAGAAGGCCAGGGCCGCTGCGTGGACAGGGGCGGCGTTTCCGCCGGGAAGCGCCGTGACTGTCGGCGCCGGAGCCGGGGCCAGGGCGGGATCGCTGAGCGATTCGGGACCGTCACCGGTTTCGGTAATCGCGACGGTGCTGTCGGCGAGGAGCGCACCGCCGAGGCCGGCGGCATTGGCGCCCTGGAGCACGAACAGCAGCAGCCCGCCGACGAGGGCGAGTGCCAGGCTCTGCTGTTGACGTCGTGACCGCATGTCGGATCGCCGCGTGCCTCCTTTCCTACTACTATAGACCCGCTGCGCTGCAGGTGATAGCGCGATTGTTGCTGCCGTTCACAGTCGGGAGCGTCGAGGAGACACCGTGAAGCTGACAATCAGGGAAGCCCTGCGCCGGGAGCCGGGCCGCGTGGTGGTCGAGTCCGTGGACTTGAGCCTCTATATCGCCAGCATCGAGCTCGATGGCGCACTGGCCCTGCTCGTGGACGAAGACGGCAAGCCCCTGAAGACCCGCAACCTGCTGGCCATGAAGGAGCAGCTGGCACCGCTGGCGGACTGGCCCTCGGTGCTGCGCCAGCGCAGCGCCTATGACGAGATGTGCGGTCAGTCCTGGGTGCCGGCGGACAACACGCTGGAGGTGCCCCTCGACGTGCGCGGCCAGCCCGCGCCGCGCTGGGAGCACTAAGCGCTCAAGAGTACAGGGCGCTCAAGGGTACTGGCGCAGCGTGAGCGTGTCGCCGCGCTGGGTAAACTCGACGTGGCGCAGGAAGGACATGCCCAGGAGCACCTCCCGGGTGCGCAGGCCGGAGGCGACGCCGGCCTCCACGTTGTTGAGCTCGATGTCGCCGATGCTGACGCTGTCCAGGCGCGTCGCGTAGCTGGTGCTGTCGCCGTTCGCGGTGCGCGTGACGAAGGCCCGTCCGCGCGGCAGCGCCAGCTTGTCGGCGAGGTGCGCCGGGATGGCGACACCGGTGGCGCCGGTATCGACGAGGAAGACCACCGGCTGCCCGTTGATCGCCCCGCTGGTCACGTAGTGCCCCTGCCGGTTGCGCGCGAGCACCACCTCGCGGACGCCGTCGTCGCTGACCGTTGTCGCCACCTGCTGGTTCGGGTTGTGCTGGCGCTCGATGAGGCCGGTGAAGTACCAGGTGAGCATGCCCAGGATCAGGATCCAGGCGACCACCTGCATGCCGAGCCCCATGCGCCGCTGTTCGTTGACGGGATCTGTCATGGTCCAGTTAAGAGTCCGCTGCCGCCTTCCGGTTCCCTTGCGTTTACCGCTGTACGCCCTTGCTACGCTGCCTGCGCGGGGCGGACCACACGGCGCCGCTCCTCCATCCCCAGGGTTGAGCCCCCGGATTGGCGGCCCGGCAAGCCGTGATACCATCCGGAGCGTATTCCGTCACCCCGCGGCTTTGCCGGTCGCACGGCGTAAGGAAGCGTAAGCGATGGGCTCGAACCCCTGGCAGTCCCTGCGTGCAGGCCGCGCCATCGTCATCATCGACGCCGCCCACCGCGTGGAGCGGCGCCTTCTCGATCGCTGGCTGGAAGAGCGCCTCGCCGAGCACGGCTGCCAGGCGACCATCGAGCGGGTGGTCATGCGCATCGCCCGCCGCCCGGAGCACCTCGACGCCATTCCCCTGGAGCCGATGCTCGGCAGCACCGCCGACGACGTGGTGGTCCTGCCGCTGCGGGTGGTCTGGCGCAGCTCCCTTCACGCCAAGACCACGCGGCCCCGGCCGCGCGACCTGCTGTTCGGCAACCCGCGCCGCCCGGGCGCCTGGCGCGCGAAACGCATTCTCGCGCAGCACCCGGACCGCGCCGTCTGTATCGCCGGCGAGCCGGCAACCCTCGGTGATCTGCGCGAGCGCCTGGTGCAGCGCGACGGTGCGGCGCCCCAGCCGCGGCAACTCGCGGAATTCATCGCCGCGCAGGCGGGCCTGGCCCTCGATATCGCCGAGCGGCGCCTGCAGGGCAGCCGCTACAAGGTGCCCCGGCGGGTGGCGCAGAACCTGCAGGCGAGCCCGCGCTTCCGGGCGGCCCTCGCCGAGCTCAGCGAGGAAACGGGCAGGCCCGTCGCCCAGCTGCGCCAGGAGTCCGAGGTGATCATGCGCGAGCTGGTGGCGCGGCCGGCGCCGTTCTGGCTCGACGTCATGGCGCAGCTCAACCACCTCATCATGTCACTCGGCTACGACACCGAGGTCGTTATCGACCGCGAGGGCCTTGAGCGCATCCGCCAGCTGGTGCGCGAGAACCCGGCGGCGCTGCTGTGGACGCACAAGACCCACGTCGACGGCTTCGCCGTCAACTCCATGCTCTTTGACAACGACTTTCCCAACCCGCACATCCTGGGCGGCGTGAACATGGCCTTTGCCGGTCTCGGCTTTCTCGCCCGCCGCGCCGGCGCCATCTTCATCCGCCGCAGCTTCAAGGGCGACCCTCTATATAAGCTCGTGCTGCGCCACTACATCGGCTACCTGATGGACAAGCGCTTCCCGCTGAGCTGGGCCTTCGAGGGCACGCGCTCCCGCGTCGGCAAGCTCATGCCGCCGCGCTACGGCCTGCTCAAGTACGTGATGGAGTCGGCGCACGCGACCGACGCGCGCAACCTGCACATCATCCCCATCGCCATCAACTACGACCTGATCGGCGATGTGCGCGACTACGCCGTGGAGCAGGCCGGCGCGACCAAGCAGCCCGAGAGCCTGCGCTGGTTCATCGGCTACCTGCGCGGCCTGCGCCAGCCCATGGGGCAGATCTATTTCGACTTCGGCGAACCGGTGGTGCTGCCGGAGGTGCCCTCCGTGGAGGACGAACGCGAACTGCAGAAGGTCGCCTTCCGCGTCGGCCTCGAGGTCAACCGGGTCACGCCGATCACGCTCCCGGCGCTCTTGTGCATGGTGCTGCTCGGCGCCGCGCCGCGGGCGCTGACCAGCGACGAGCTGCTCGCGGAGCTGCGTGCGCTCGTGGCCTGGGCCCGGGAGCGCGGCATCCGCCTCGCCAGTCACCTGGACCTCGACGACGAGGCGCGCCTGGACCTCATCGTCGACAAGATGATCGCCAACGGGGTGCTCACGCGCTACGACGACGGCCCCGAGCGCGTCTACGCCATTGCCAGCGAGCAGCACGGCGTGGCCAGCTACTACCGCAACAGCATCGCCCACTTCTTCGTGGACAAGGCCATCGCGGAGCTCGCGCTGATGCGCATGGCCTTCCGCAAGCTGGCCGGCGCCGAGGCGTTCTGGTCCGAGGCGGAACGGCTCAGGGATTTCTTCAAGTTCGAGTTCTTCTACGCGCCGCGGGAGGAGTTCCGGGTGAACATTGCCGGCGAACTCGCGCGCTACCGGCCGGACTGGGAGGCGCGGCTGGAGGACGAGGGCGGCGCCGGGCAGGTGCTCGACGGCTTCGGGCCGCTGGTCGCGCACAGCACCATGCTGCCCTACATCGAGGCCTACCGGGTCGTGGCGGACGTGCTCGCCCGCCAGCCCGCGGGCGGTGCCCTGGAAGAGCGCGACTGCGTGCAGCAGAGCCTCGCCTACGGCCACCAGGCCTACCTGCAGCGGCGCATCAGCTCCGAGGCCTCGATCGGCAAGCTGCTGTTCTCCAACGGCTTCAAGCTGATGGCCAATTTCGGCCTCACGGAGGCCGGCGACAGCGCCCGCGGCGAGGCGCGTCTCGCCCTCGCGCAGGAATTCCGTACCCTGCAGCGGCGCGTGGAGCGTATCCGCGCCGCCGCGCTACCCTGAGGAGGTGCCTGCCATGCAGCAGCTGAGCGCCCAGGATGCCCAGTTCCTCTACCTGGAAACGGCGCACAACCTGACCCACGTCACCGCCGTGTCCATCTACGACCCGAGCACGGTGCCCGGGGGGCGCACGGTGCGCTTCAAGGACATCCTCGCCCACGTGGAGGAGCGGCTGCGTTACAACCCGCTGTTCACGCAGCGGCTCCTGCGCCTGCCCCTGGAGATCGACTACCCCTACTGGGTGGAGGACGAGTACTTCGACCTCGAGTATCACGTCAGCCACGGGCGGCTGCCGGCGCCGGGGGACTGGCGCCAGTTCTGCATCCACCTCGCGCGCTACCACTCGCGGCCCCTGGACATGAATCGCCCGCCCTGGGAGATGTACGTGATCGAAGGGCTGGACCAGGTGCCCGGCCTGCCCGTCGGCAGCTACGCGATCGCCACCAAGGTGCACCACGCGGCCGGCGACGGCACCTCGCTGACCCGCTTTTTCGCCAGTCTCGCCGATGCCGACCCCGAGGGCACGCCGGCCGTGCCGCTGGAGGAGCCGGCCGAGCAGCCCCGGGGGGCGCCGTCGGTCATGACGCTGGCCCGCCGTGCCGTGGGCAATAACCTGCGCTCGCCGCTCAGGCTCGCCGGCGGTGTGCTGCGGGCAGCCCCGGGCCTGTTGCGCAGCGCGGAGGAGTCGGTCCTGCGCCGCGGCGCCGCGGCGGACAAGGACCGGGTAGCGATACCGCCCACCCGGTTCAACGTGCCCGTGTCACCGCACAAGGCCTTCGGCGCCTGCTTCGCGCCCCTGGACCAGCTGCGCGCGGTGCGCGAGCAGGTGCCCGGCGCCACGGTGAATGACGTGGTGCTCGCGGTCTGCGCCGGCGCCCTGCGCCGCTACCTCGAGCACCACGGGGAACTGCCGCGGGAGCCGCTGGTGGCCTGGGTGCCGGTGAATGCGCGGGCGCGCGATGGCGACGACGGCGCCAGCTCGGGCAACAACATCACCGCCATGACCACGCGCATCTTCACGGACGAGAAGGACCCGGTGAAGCGCCTGCGCAAGATCCACCGCGCCACGGTGCGCAGCAAGGCGGCCCGCGCCGGGGTGTCGGCGCGGGTCATGACGGACCTCACCCAGCACGTGCCGGCCGCCACGCAGGTGCTGGCGAGCCGCCTCCTGCTGAACACCGGCGTGGCTGCGCGCTTCTGCAACCTGTTCATCTCCAACGTGCCCGGGCCGCAGGTGCCCCTGTACATGAACGGCGCCCGCGCCGTGCACAGCCTGGGGCTCGCGCCGCTGGCCGACGGCATGGGGCTGTTCATCGCCACCCCGAGCTACAACGGCGAGATCGCTTTCAACGTCATCTCGACCCGGGAGATCCTGCCGGACATGGATGTCTTCATGCGCTGCATCGAGGACGCCCTGGCGGAGTACCGGGACCTGCCGGCGCCCGGGCGCAAAGCGCGCAAGGCGCCGGCGCGCAAGCGCACGGCGAGGCGGAAAAAGGCGGCACCTGCACGCAAAGGCGCCGCCGGGAAGCGGAAGGCCGCCGGGAAAAAAGCGGCGCCGCGGCGCAAAAGCGCGGAGAAGTCGTCGTGAGCCGCACGCTCGCCATCGCCATCTGCGGTTCCGGCGGCGCCGGCGTGGTCGCCTGCGGCGAGCTGCTGCTCCGGGGCTGGGCGCGCGCCGGTGGCCTGGGTTTCCTGCGCAAGGCCTTCGGTCCGCAGATCCGCGGCGGCGAGTCGGCGGCGCTGCTCTGCCTCGGCGAGGACGAGACCTACCTGCCCACGGCGGCCATGGACCTGCTGGTGGCCCTGGACTGGAACCAGTTTGCCCGCTTCGAGGACGAGATCGCCCTCGGCCCGCAGAGCACGGTGCTCTGCCCCGACGACGACGAGGTGCCCGCCAGCGTGCAGGCCAGCGGCGCTACGGTGGTCGCCCTGCCGATGACGGCCGCCGTCGCCGGTGCGCACCCGGAGGGCCGGCGCAACATGTTCGCGCTGGGGCTTCTCGGCCAGCTGCTCGGCCTGGAGGCCGAGGCGCTGGCGGGTCTGGCCACGGCGCGCCTGGCGGGCAAGGCGCCCGCCTATCGCGACGCCGCAGCGGCCTGCATCGACGCCGGCGCGGGCTGGCCCCTCGCCGTCGCCGTGACGCCGCCGGCCCGGCCCGGGGGCGAGCGCTGGCTGCTCACGGGCAACCAGGCCGCGGGCTACGGTGCCCTCGAGGCCGGGGTGCGCTTCGTCGCCGCCTACCCGATCACGCCGGCCTCCGATGTGCTCGAGTACCTGGCCGGCGCCCTGGAAGTGGTGGGCGGCCAGCTGGTGCAGGCCGAGGACGAGCTGGCGGCGGTGAACATGGCGCTGGGCGCGGCCTTCGGCGGTGCCGATGCCTTCACGGCCACCTCCGGACCGGGCCTCGCCCTGATGACGGAGAGCCTCGGGCTCGCCGTCGCCAGCGAAACGCCGCTCACGGTCCTCAACGTGATGCGCGGCGGGCCGTCCACGGGCATCCCGACGAAGAGCGAGCAGGGGGATCTCGATATCGCCCTGCACGGGCTGCACGGCGACGCGCCGCACCTGGTGCTCGCTGCCCTGGATATTGCCGACTGTGCGTTTACCACCAGCTGGGCCGTGGCCCTCGCCCGGCAGCTGCAGACGCCGGCGCTGGTGCTGTCGGACCAGTTCCTCGGCCAATCCCTGGCCGTCGTCTCGCCGCCCGAGCTGCCCGTTCCCCCGCCCGCCCCGGCGGTGGAGACGCCGGATGCCGGCGACTACCTGCGCTACCGCCTCACGGCGTCTGGCGTGTCGACGCTCGCCTTTCCCGGCGACCCGGGCCGCCGTTTCACCGCCGACGGTCTCGAGCACAACGAGCGCGGGGCGCCCTCGACAGCCGCACGCGACCACGCCGCCCAGCTCGACAAGCGCGCCCGCAAGCTGGCGACGCTGGACCCGGGCCCGCACTGGGGGACGGTCGACGGTGACGGCGAGCTGGCGCTGGTGACTTTCGGCTCCGCCAGCGCCGCGGCCCGCGCGGCCGCCGCGCGGCTGCGCGCGGCCGGCACCGCCTGCCGCGTCGTCTGCCTGCGGCTCCTCGCACCGCTGCCCGCGGCGGCGCTGCGCGAAGCGCTCGCCGGCTGCCGCCGCGTCCTGGTCGTGGAGCAGAACCACTCGGCGCAGTGCTGGCGGCACCTGCGCGCGAACCTGGGCGACGTACCGGTGCCGGCCGAGAGCTATGCCCGGCCCGGGCCGGCGCCCCTCGATCCCGCGGCGATCGCCGCGATGCTTGCGGAGGAACCGGTCCATGGCTGAGGCGGCCCTGCGCCCGAAGGACTACAAGTCGGGCCTGAAACCGATCTGGTGCCCCGGCTGCGGGCACTACGCGGTGCTCAACGGCCTGGTGAAGGCGCTCGCGGCGCTGGGGCTGGACCGGGACCGGGTGGCGCTGGTCTCGGGCATCGGCTGCTCATCGCGCCTGCCCGCCTACGTCGACAGTTACGGCTTCCACGGGGTGCACGGCCGCGGGCTGGCGGTGGCGCAGGGGCTCGCGGTCGCTCGCCCGGACCTCGCGGTCATCGCCCTCGGCGGCGACGGCGACGGCTTTTCCATCGGCGGCAACCATTTCATCCACGCCTGCCGGCGCAACGTCGACATCACCTACATAGCCATGGACAACGAGGTCTACGGCATGACCAAGGGGCAGGCCTCGCCGACCACGCCGATGGACTGGGACCACAGTAAGCTCACCCCCCACGGCCCCGGCATCCGGCCCTTCAAGCCCGCCGCCCTGGCGCTCGCCGCCGGGGCGCCGTGGATCGCCCGCGGCTACTCGGGCAACCCGAACCAGCTGGCGAAGCTGCTCGCCGCGGCGCTGGAACATCGCGGCTTCAGCTTCCTGCACGTGCTCAGCCAGTGCATTACCTACTGCCCGGAGCAGACCGACTGGAAGGCGGTGGTCAGCGAACGCGAGGACGACCCCGTTGCCCACGCGGACGCCGCGGCCCAGCTGTTCCTGGCGGAGGACGGCTTCGCCACCGGCCTGCTCTACGCCGAACCGCGCACCCCCTGGCCGCCGGCGGCGCCCGCGGCGGCGGCCGACCCGCGCCTGGCCGAGGCGTTCCGCCCGTGAAGGCGGCGTCCGCGGAACTGCTTCACTTCCTCGCCCACGCCTGCGAGCTGGAGCAGGAGGCGCACGACCGCTACACGGAGCTCGCCGACGCGCTGGAAGCTCACAACAACGGCGAGGTGGCGGCGTTTTTCCGCGCCATGGCCGAGGAGGCCAGCCGGCACCTGGCCGAGGTGAGCCTGCTGGCCGCCGGCTTGCCGCTGCCCGAGCTCAAGGCCTGGGAGTACGACTGGCCGGACGCCGAGGCGCCGGAGACGGCGAGCCACGAGGCGGCGCACTACCGCATGACCCTGCGCGAGGCCATGGAGCTGGCGCTCGCGCAGGAGCGCTCCGCGGGGGCCTTCTACCGCGACCGCGCCGACCGCGCCAGCGAGGAGGACACCCACCGGCTGGCGAGCGCGTTTGCCGACGAGGAGGCAGACCACGCCGAGCACCTCGCGCTGCGGCTGCAGGACCTGCCGGCGGTCAGTGAGCTTGCCCGCGAGGACGACGACCCGCCGCACCTGCCGGAATAGGCACGCTCAGCGGTCCCGGGCTCTCAACGGTCACGGAACGCTCAACGATCCCGGAAAACAGGCGGCCGCTTCTCCACGAAGGCCTGCGCGGCCTCGGCGGCGTCCTCGGAGAGGGCGAGAAGTGACTGGTGCCGGTCCTCCATGGCCATGGCGGCCTCCAGCCCCTGCGCATCGAGGGCGTGGTTCAGCGCCTCCTTGGTCAGGCGCAGCCCCATGGGCGTCGCCGCGAGCATCTCTTCCACGTAGGGTTCCGCGGCGGCGTCCAGTTCTGCATCCGGCACCACCGCCGAGACGAAGCCGGTGGCCAGCGCGCGCTCGGCGGCGAGGAAGCGGCCGGTGAGCAGCAGTTCCGAGGCCAGCGAGCTGCCCACGAGCCGCGGCAGGAAATAGCTCGAACCCATGTCACAGCCGGTGAGACCGATGCGCAGGTAGGCGGCGTTCATGCGCGCGCTCTCGCCGGCGATGCGGATGTCCGAGGCCATGAGCAGGCTGAAGCCGCCGCCGCAGGCCGCGCCCCGGGCGAGGGCGACGATCGGCTGCGGGCAGCGGCGCATGGCGGGGTAGATACGCGCGATGCGCCGCTGGATCGCCCAGATGGCGTTCGGCCCCCGCTCCGGCGGATTGAAGCCCGGGTCCGTCAGGTCGAGGCCGGCGCAGAAATGGCGGCCCTCGGCGCGCAGCACCACCCCCCGCGTGGCCGGCCGGTCGCGCAGGCCCTCGAAGTAGTCGACCAGCGCATCGACCAGCGCCGGGTCGAGGGCGTTGCCGCTCGCCGGCCGGTTCAGGGTGAGCCAGTCCACCGCCCCGCGGTGGTCGATGAGCAGGGGGTCTTCGCGGGTCATGGGGTGTCTTGCTCCGGGTCGCCGCGGCTGGCGCCGCGCTGTGAGTCGCTGTTCAGGAGGTCGGCGACCAGGCGCCGGGCCGCACTGTCGATATCGAGCTCGCGGCGGGTCACCGCGCCGGCAAGCGCCTCGCCCGCGGGGCCGGCGAGCTGCCCGTCCAGGGCCAGCTCGAGCCGTGCGCGGGCGAGGTCGCGCAGCTCGGTGACGGCGCGCGCCCGGCGGCGCTGCGCCAGCTCGCCGGAGGCCGTGGCCTGCTCCCGGTGGGCGGCGATGGCCGCGCGCAGCGCGTCCAGGCCCGTGCCTTCGGTGGCGACGGTCTCGACGATGGCCGGCCGCCGGGCCGGGGCGTTGGCCGCGATGGCCGCCTCCAGATCGCGGCGCGTGGCCTCGAGGCCCGCCCGGTCCGCCTTGTTGATGACGAAGATGTCGGCGATTTCCATCAGGCCGGCCTTGTTGGCCTGCATCTCGTCGCCCCAGCCGGGATTCAGGACCACGAGTACCGTGTCGGTGGCGCCGGCCACGTCGAGCTCGGCCTGGCCTACGCCCACGGTCTCGATGAGCACCAGCGGCCAGCCGCAGGCCTCGAGCACGCGGCGGGCGGTGCAGGTGGCCATGGCAAGGCCGCCGAGGTGTCCGCGGGAGGCCATGGAGCGGATGAACACGTCGGGGTTGCCGAGGTGCGGCTGCAGGCGCACGCGGTCGCCGAGGATGGCGCCGCGGGTCAGGGGCGAGGACGGGTCCACGGCGAGCAGGGCGACGCGCTCGCCGCCCGCCTGCAGTTCCGTGGTGAGCGCGCTGGCCAGGGTGGACTTGCCGGCGCCGGGCGCACCGGTGATGCCGACGCTGTAGCTCTCGCCGTGGCAGGGCAGTAGCGCAGCCTCCAGCGCGGCGGCGTCGTCACCGCCGCGCTCGGCGGTGGAAATCAGGCGGGCGAGGGCGCTGCGGCTGCCGCCGACGGCTTCGGCGACCAGTGCCGCTACCGCGTCGTGCCCGGCCACGGCCGGCGTCAGTCGAGGCCGGTGAGGCGCCGGGCGGCGCCGACGATGTCGGGGAGCTGCGAGCCGGGCGGATAGACCTCCACGCCGAGCGCCTCCAGCCGGCGCTTCGCGTGCGGCGGCACGACGCCGCCGCAGAAGACGGGCAGGTCGGGCCGTTCGTCGTTGAGGGCGTTTACCGCCCGCACCGCCACGTCCACGTGCCCGCCGATATTGAGGCCGACGAGGTCCACGTCCTCGTCGATGCTCGCCTGCACGACCTCCTCGGGCCGGGCCATGCCGATCATGATGACCTCGAAGCCCGCGTCCCGGAGCGCCCGGGCGACGATCGTCGGTCCGCGCCAGTGGCCGTCGAGGCCGGTCTTGGCCATGAGAATCCGTTTGCCGCTCATTGTCTCGTCCCCGCCTCAGGTCTGGATGGGCGTTGCCCAGTCGCCGAAGACGTCGCGCCAGACGTCGCCGATCTCACCGAGGGTGACCTCCGCCTCGAGGGCATCCATCATCGCCGGCATGATGTTGTCGCTGCTGCGGCAGACGCGCTCGAGCTGGCGCAGGGCATCGGCGGCGCCGGCCTCGTGGCGGGTGCGGCGGACCTCCTCCAGGCGCTCGAGCGCCACGTCGAAGGCGTCGTCCACACCCATGAAGCCGTCGACCTCGTAGGGGGACGCGTCGTCGGTGTGCGCGGTGACGCCGACGATCACCTGCTCGCCGGTTTCCTGCGCCATGAACTCCCGGTGCTGGTTTTCCGCCGCCTTCTCGTGCAGCCAGCCGGAATCCAGGCTGGCGAGGAAGCCGCCCTGTGCCTGGATCTCCTCGAAAAAGCCCCAGGCCTTCTCGACCAGTTCCGCGGTGAGGGCCTCGACGTACCAGGAGCCGCCGAGGGGGTCGGTGACCGCGGTGACGTTGGTCTCCTCCTGCAGGATCTGCTGGATGCGCACGGACATCTGGTGCGCGTGCTCGCTGGGAATGGAGAGGGCCTCGTCGTAGCCCGAGACCCCCAGCGACTGCACACCGCCGAGTACGCCGGCCAGGGCCATCACGGTACCGCGGACGATGTTGTTCAGGGGCTGCTGGTAGGTCATGCGCGAGCCGGCGGTCACGCAGTGGATGCGCAAGTTGGCCACCTTGGCATCGGTGATGGCGTAGCGTTCGGCGAGCAGCTGCTGCCACATGAGCCGGGCGGCGCGCAGCTTGCTCGCCTCTTCGAACAGGTCCATGGACATGCGGAAGCTGACCCCGCCGCAGCCGCGCGCGGCGCGCTCGATCGGCATGGTGCCGCGGCGCTGGATCTCGTCGAGGTACTCGACCGCGTTGGCGAACAGCGCGCCCAGTTCCTGGTAGGCATTGAGACCGGTGTCCGCCGCGTTGTAGCCGGCAATGGACACCGGGACCCAGCGCGGCAGGTGGCGGTCGCAGAACTCCATGATGTCCGCGTTGAAGCGCAGGCCCACGTCCGTGGGCACCTGCTGCTTGGTGACACAGCCGAGGTAGGTCAGGAAATAGTCGCTCTGCCCCGTCCCCGGCAGCCGGTCCAGCGCCACGCCGCGGCGCTTCGCCACGGTCCAGTAGCCGGCCAGCGCAAACGGGGCGTGTTGCACCACCGCGCCGCCGGCGTGCGCGTAGCTGGTTTCGATGGGCAGGTCCTTCATGCAGATGTCGATGTCGCGGACGCTCTGCATGACCGCGCCGGTGAGGCCCACGTCCTCGCGCCGGGCGACCACCTCGGGGTGGTCGACGTTGTAGCAGTGGTCCCCGGTGTTGCGGTCGTGCTCCATGATGAAGCCGGTCTCGCCCTGCTCGAGGAGGAACTTGATGCGGGCGTTCTCGTCCTCGGGTTTGCCGAAGCCGCTGAGCTGGAAGATCCGCCAGGGCTTGGTGCGGTAACCGGTGGGGTAGGCGCCGCGGTGGAAGGGCGGTTCACCGGGGCCGGCGGCGAGGCGCTCGCGGTGCTGCGCGGGCACGTCGTCCTCCCGGTAGAAGGGCTTGAGCGGTATGCCGGAGGCGCTCGTCCAGGTCTTTCCGGCGCTGTTCTTATCGTTCATGGCGCGGTCGTTCATGCTGGGGTTGCAAGGCGCAATGTAAACCCCGCCCCGGCGTTTGTCTACTCACTGGAACTTTTGCTTGACGATGAGTAAAAAAACCTTACGCTTACCCGAGACGCGTGAAGACACACAATAATTCCAACGCGAGGAAGACCCCATGACGCCATCGAGTGTCCTCCTGACCGCCACCGAGAAGGTCTATCTCGGCGAGCGCGCCGGTACCGCCATCGCCGCCGAGGCGGAGCGCCTCGGCAGCGAGCGCGTGTTCCTGCTGGTCAGCCGCACCCTCAACCGCGAGACGGACGAGATCGACCAGATCCGCGCCGCCCTCGGCCCGCGACTCGCGGACTGCTGGGACGGCATGCCGCCGCACGCACCGCGCAGTGCCGTGCTCGCCGCGGCGGCGGCGGCACGCAAGGCCGAGGCGGACCTCATCGTCACGGTGGGCGGTGGCTCGGTCACCGATGCCGGCAAGATCATCGGCATCTGCCTGAAGCACGACCTGCGCGAGCACGATGACCTCGAGCCCTACCACGTGTACGTCAACGATGCCGGCGAGGTGATCAAGCCGGAGTTCGAGGGCCCGGACGTGCGCGTGATCAACTGCCCGACCACCCTTTCCGGCGGCGAGTTCAACCCGCTGTCCGGGGCGACGGACGAGAAAATCCAGCACAAGCAGGGCTACGAGCACCGGCTCATGGCGCCGATCGCCATCGTCCTCGACCCGGCGTTGACGGTGCACACCCCGGAACGGCTCTGGCTGTCCACGGGGGTGCGCGCCCTGGACCACGCCCTGGAGGCCCTGGGTTCCCACCAGTCGAACTACTTCTGCGACGGCATGGCCGACTCGGCGCTGCGCCTGCTCGTGGAGGGCCTGCCGGCGGTGAAGGCGGACCCGTCGGACCTCGACGCACGTCTCAAGTGCCAGGTCGGCGCCTGGCAGTCCATGATTCCCATCATCGCCGGCGTGCCCATGGGCCTGTCCCACGCCATCGGCCATATTCTCGGCGGCACCTGCGACGTCCCCCACGGGTACTGTTCCTGCGTCATGGCGCCGTCGGTACTGGCGTTCAACGAACCGGTCAACGGCGAGCGGCAGCGGCGCATCAGCGCCTGCTTCGGCGAGCCGGGGCGCCCGGCCAGCGAGCTCGCGGACGCGTTCATCCGCGGGCTCGGTATGCCGCGTTCCCTGGCCGAGGTGGGCGTGGGGCGGGACCAGTTCGAGCGGGTCGCGGAGTACACCATGCTGGATCTCTGGGCCCGCACCAACCCGCGGCCCATCGAGAAGGCTGCAGACGTGCTTCCGGTGCTCGATCTCGCCGCCGGGGACGCGGCGTGACGGCAGCCCGTCCCGGCAATAACCTCAAGGCGGAGCTGGCCCAGTTCAAGCGCCGGCGGATCCGCGAGGAGGCGAGCCATCTCTTCTACCGGCACGGTTACGAGGGCACGACCATCGATGCCATCGCCGACAAGCTGCAGGTCACCAAGCCGTTCATCTACAGCTACTACAAGAACAAGGGCGAGATTCTCTACGACATCGCCAAGCTCGGCATCACGCTGTCCCTCGAGGCCCTCGAGCGCTGCCTGGTCATCCCCGGCTCTTCCTGGGACCAGCTCAAGCTGGTGGTGGATGAGGTCACGCGGATCATCGTCGAGAACCAGGAGTACATCGTGGTCTACCTGCGCGAGGAGAAGAACCTCGATCCGCAGCAGGCGCGGGCGATCCGCGAGCAGCGCTCCGCCTTCGATCACCGCCTCGCCGAGGTGCTCGCCAGCGGCGACGCGGTCGGCGAGTTCCGGGTGGAGGATCCGGCGCTCACCGCGACCACCATCGGCGGCATGATGAGCTGGGTGGCGCTCTGGTACCAGCCGGGGGGGCACTGGTCCGAAGCCGAGATCATCACCCACATCATCCGCAGCGTAGAGCGGCTGGTGGCGGTGCGCGGCCGCCAGGAAGCGGCGCCCGCGCCGCGCCGCTGAACCACGACACGGGAGGACTGTCATGACCACGCCCACCTGCACCGACCCCCGCGTTCCCGCCCGCGATGCCTGCGTGGTGCGGGACCTCATCGAGCGCTGGGCGCACGAGCAGCCCGACGCCGTCTACGCCGTGTTCGAGAACGGCGAGGAGTGGAGCTACGCATCGCTGAAGGAGCGCGTGGAAACGGTGGCCGCGGGGCTCGCGGCGCGCGGGGTTGCCCAGGGCGACCACGTGGCCGTGTGGCTCTTCGGCGGCCGCGAGGGGATCCTGAGCTTCTTCGCCATCAATTACCTGGGCGCGGTGTTCGTGCCCTTCAACACGGCCTACAAGGGCAAGCTCCTCGCCCACGTGCTGGAGAACTCCGATGCGCGCCTGCTCATCGCCCACGGCGACCTGGTGGAGCGCCTCGACGACGTGGACACCGCCGCCATCGAGCGGGTCGTGCACGTGGGCCCCGCGGCGGCGATCCGCCTGCCGATTGAGCCCTTCGAGGCACTGCAGGCCGCGGACGGGCCCTGCCCGCCGCTTGCGCGCCCGATCGAGCCCTGGGATACGCAGTCGATCATCTACACCTCGGGCACCACGGGGCCGTCCAAGGGTGTGCTCTCCTCCTACCTGCACATCTACACCAACGCGGGGCCCGAAACCTGGCACTTCGTCGGTGGGCACGACCGCTTCCTGATCAACATGCCGCTGTTTCACATCGGCGGCATGGGCATCATCTTCGTGATGCTCGTGCGCGGCGGCTCCATCGCGGTGATGGAGAACTTCAGCACCGACGGCTTCTGGCCCTTCGTCCGCGAGACGAAAACCAGCTGCGCCTTCCTCCTCGGAGTGATGGCGACCTTCCTGCTCAAGGCACCGCCCTCGCCGGACGACCGGGACCACAGCCTGCGCCTTGCCTTCATGGTGCCGTTCACCGAGACGGCGCTGGAGATGCACGAGCGCTTCGGCATCGACGTGTACACGATCTTCAACATGACCGAGATCTCCTCGCCCATCGTGTCGGAGCCGAACCCGATCCGGCGCGGCACCTGCGGCAAGAAGCGCGAAGGGGTCGAGGTGCGCCTGGTCGACGAGCATGACTGCGAGGTGCCCCTGGGCGAGATCGGCGAGATGCTCGTGCGCACCGACCGCCCCTGGGGCATGAACCACGGCTACTACAAGAACCCGGAGGCGACCGCCGCGGCCTGGCGCAACGGCTGGTTCCACACCGGCGACTGCTTCCGCCAGGACGAGGAGGGCTTCTTCTACTTCGTCGACCGGCGCAAGGACGCCATCCGCCGCCGCGGCGAGAACATCTCCTCCTTCGAGGTCGAGGCCGAGGTGGTGGCCTACCCGGCGGTGCGGGAGGCGGCCGCCTACGGTGTCCCCAGCGAGGTCGGCGAAGACGACGTCATGGTGGCCGTCGCGCCGGTGGAGGGACAGACCATCGACCCCGCCGAACTGCTCACCTTCCTCGCCGACAACATGGCCTATTTCATGGTGCCGCGTTACATCCGCATTCTGCCGGAACTCCCCAAGACACCGTCGGCCAAGGTGCAGAAGCACCTGCTCCGCGGCGAGGGCGTGACCGGCGATACCTGGGACCGGGAGGCCTACGGCTTCACGCTGAAGAGGGAAAAGCTGAAAGCCTGAAGACCTGACCCTAACGACAGCAACAGCAAGACGGGATAATCATTATGAAAACCGCAACTGCACTTTCAGTCGGGCTCCTCGCAGCCCTCGGCTTCGGCGGCACCGCTGCCGCCCAGAACACGCTGGAGGAGGTCGTGGTCACGGCCACCAAGCGCAGCACCAGTCTGCAGGACATTGCCGGCGGTGCCAGCGTCATTGGCGGCGACGATGTGGGCCCCGGTGGCATCGAGAACGTCCGCGACATGGCCGCGGCGGTGCCGAACCTCTCCATCGGCGACCAGTTCGGCTTTGCCCGGGTCTTCATGCGCGGCATAGGCATGACCAGCATCGACATCGGCGGCGAGGGCTCCGTGTCCTTCCTGCAGGACGGCGCGATCATCCCGCGCCCGGCGGCGCAGCTCGTGGGCATGTTTGACCTCGAGCAGGTCGAGGTGCTGCGCGGGCCGCAGGGAACGCTCTACGGCCGCGGCGCGACCGCCGGCGCGATCAACCTGGTGACGGCCAAGCCCGGCGACGAGTTCGGCGGTTACCTCACCGCCACCGGCGGCAACTACGGCCTCATGACCTTCCAGGGCGCCGTCGACCTGCCGCTGGGCGACGCCTGGGCCCTGCGCCTGGCGACCAAGATCGAGGAGCGCGACGGCTACGGTGAGAACATCTTCAGCGGCGAGGACGTGGACGACCGCAGCGCCCAGGCCTACCGCGGCACCCTGGCCTACGATGGCGACGGCGCCGTGAGCGGCGCGCTGTCCTTCCAGTACTACGAAGAGGACGATCGCAACTTCGCCTTCCACTACTTCGGCCCCTCGCAGGGAACCGCCGGGGGGCTGCCGCCGGCGGTGCCGGTACTCGGTGGGCGGACGATCTTCGACGTCGGCGGTGACTTCTACGACATCAACTCGGACCAGGAGGCGCTCAACGAGCGCGACGGCTACCTGGCCAACCTGCTGCTGGACTTCGAGCTCAGCGACCGCATGAGCCTGCGCTCGGTCACTTCCCTGCAGGACCTGGACCGCTTCCTGCGCGACGACCTGGACTCCACCGATGCGGACCTGTTCGGCCGCAACGACTACACGGAGCAGAGCGAGTCCTTCGGCCAGGAATTCACCCTGAACGTCGATGGCGACCGCATGGACCTGCTGGCCGGCGTCATGTACTTCGAGGAGGAGCTCTACGGCCAGGTGCTGGTGCCCCTCAACAACATCTGCTTCCTGCTCGCGCCCGCGACCTGCGGCACGCCGATCGGCGACGGCCTCAACAGCGGCCGCTACGAGCAGAATGGCGATGTCGATATCACTGCCTACGCCGCCTACGCCGAGGTCACCTGGGATCTCTCCGATGCCCTGACGCTGATCGCGGGCGTGCGCTACAACTACGAGGAGCGCGAGGGCACGGGCACCTTCCGCTTCGACGCGGCGGGTCTCGACGTGAACACGGACCAGGACGCCGACTGGGACGACGTCACCCCGAGGGTCACGCTCCAGTACCGTCCCGACGACAACATGATGCTTTACGCCACCTACAACCAGGCCTTCAAGTCCGGGGTGATCAACACCGGCAGCATCAGCCCGCCGCTCGATCCCGAGACGGTGGACGCCTGGGAGGTCGGCATCAAGGGCAGCAGCGGCGACGGCACCTTCACCTACGGACTGATCGGCTTCTGGTACGACTACCAGGACCTGCAGATCTCCTTCGTCGACGAGACCAGCACGGTGACCACGGTGAACGCCGCCGAAGCCGAGAACTACGGTCTCGAACTCGAGCTGGCCGGCGAACTCGGCGGCGGCTTCAGCGCCGATTTCTACGGCACCTACCTGTCCGCCGAGTACAAGGAGTTCTTCAACGGCGACTACGCGAACGGCTTCGAGATCGCGGACCTCTCCGGCAATACGCTGCCCAACGCGCCGGAGTACACGGCTCGCCTCGGCATCAACTACGAGACGGAAACCGGCGGCGGCCTGCTGCGCGTGCGCGGCGAGGCCTACTGGCAGGACGAGATCTTCTTCACCGAGTGGAACCGGGCCGATGCCTACCAGGACAGCTACACGCTGCTGAACGCGAGCGTCGACTACGCCCTGCCGGGCGGCAACTGGCTGTTCTCGCTCTGGGGCCGCAACCTCGGTGACGAGGAGATCATCTCCAACAACATCATCACCGCGCCGCTCTACAACTCGCTTCGCGTCGGCTCGATGCTGCCGCCGCGCACCTACGGGGTAACGGCGGCCTTCAACTTCTGAGCGCGGGCTGCGGGAGGCGCGCCTCCCGCAGACCACGGCCTGCGCTACCGGGACGACGACCCGCCGCACCTGCCGGATCAAGAGATCCTGGCGGCCGCGCCGTTCCCCGTGCCTGCCTGTGCTGCAGCAGCGTCAGCACGAGGGGCATCCCCGGGGCCTGGCACCGGGGCGCGCGGCCGCTGTGCTAACCTCGACGGTACCTTGAAGAGCACCTTCAAACTTTCCAGCCGTGGGGATCGCTCATGAAGCTTGCCATTCTTTCCTGTAGCCCTAATGCCTACAGCACACGCCGGCTCAAGGAGGCCGCCCTGCAGCGCGAGCACCAGGTCAAGGTGCTGAACACGCTGAAGTTCGCCATCGATCTCGAGGAGGGCGCCCCCGACCTCTTCTACAGCCAGAAGCACCTGAGCTCTTATGACGCCGTGCTGCCCCGTATCGGCGCTTCGATCACCTACTATGGCACGGCGGTCGTGCGGCAATTCCAGGAGATGGACGTGTTCTGCGCCAACACGGCGCACGGGATCAGCAACTCGCGCGACAAGCTGCGCAGTCTGCAGATCCTCAGCCGCCACCACATCGGCATCCCGCGCACGACGTTCGTGCGCGACAAGAAAGACGTCCTGCCCGCCATTGAACGGGTTGGCGGTGCGCCGGTGATCATCAAGCTGATCGAGGGTACCCAGGGTATCGGTGTGCTGCTCGCAGAGTCGGTCAAGCAGGCCGAATCCATCATCGAACTGCTGCAGAGCCAGCGTCAGAATGTGCTCATCCAGAAGTTCGTTGCCGAGAGCAAGGGTAAGGACATCCGTGCCTTCGTGGTCGGTGACCGCGTGGTCGCCGCCATGCGACGCGTCGCCCAGGGGCAGGAGTTTCGCAGCAACGTGCACCGCGGCGGCATCGCCGAGCCCGTTGAGCTCGACGAGCGCTACATCGAGACCGCGGTGCGTTGCACCCAGATCATGGGGCTGCGCGTCGCCGGGGTGGACATGCTCGAGGGCAAGGACGGGCCCCAGGTGATGGAGGTGAACTCCTCGCCCGGCCTTGAGGGCATCGAGACCGCCACGGGCCTCGACGTGGCCGGCGCGGTCATCGATTACATCGCGGCCCAGGTGGACTTCCCCGAGATCGATGTGCGTCAACGGCTCACCGTGAGCAAGGGCTATGGCGTCAGCGAGATCTACGTGCCCGAGGGTTCGGGCTTCGTCGACGAGACCATCGCCGGGACGGGGCTGTCCGAGCGGGACATCAACGTCCTGACCCTTTACCGTGGCAGCCGGATTATCCCCAATCCCCGCAAGGACCGGCTCCTGGAGGCTGGCGACAAGCTGCTCTGCTACGGCAAGCTCGAGGCCATGCGCGAGATGATTCCTGCCCGTGCCCGCCGCCGACGGCGGCCGAAGGTCCGGCAGCTCAGCGCCGAGGAGGCCTCGGACTCGTCCTGACGGCAGCCGCAGTTATGAAGCAGGCGGTCTACCCCTCCGCGAGCTGCTCCAGGCGCCGGGTGACCCGCTCCAGGCGGCGCAGCAGGGCGTCCGGGCGCTCGGCCGCACCGGCCGCGGCATCGGCGGGCTGAAGGTAGCGCCAGACCGGTTCCACCAGCTCCTCCACGTAGTCGCCGATGGCGGCATCGGCGGTGCCGCGATGGCGGTACAGGTAGGTGCGCATGCCGTACTCGAGGCCGCCGAAGAACAGGTCCCGGCAGGGCGGCAGCTCGATATCCCCGCGTATCTCCCCGCGGGCGATGCCCTCGCGCAGGATGCGATCGAAGTAGCCGACGTAAGTGCGGTTCAGGGCGCGGATCGGCGAATCCTGCTCCGGCGCTTCGTCGTCGCCGTGGACGTAGAGCAGGTCGACGCCGATGTAGACCTGGATCAGGCGCATCATGAGCGCGCGGTCCGCGGCGAGTTCCTGCACGTGGTTGAGGGCGAGGGCGCGCAGGCGTTCGCGGGTGCCCATGACCTCGTTGAGGATGGCCTCGGCGTTGCGGGAAAGCCGCTCGGTGTAGAAGCGGTCGAGGATGGCGAGCATGAGGTCGTGCTTGCTGCCGAAGTAGTGGAACACCGTGCCCTCGGACACGCCGGCGGCCTCGGCGATGCGCCGGGTCGAGGTGGTGTGGAAGCCGGTGCTGGCGAAGAGCTCGGTCGCGGCCCGGAGGATCTCCTGCTCGCGGCGCTCGAGGCGCGTGCGGCTGGTGGTCTTGCTGTTTGCGCTCATGCCCTGTCTCCGGCCCGACCCTGCACCATAGCCCCCGCGCCGGGCCGGGTAAACCGGTCGGCCGTGTCTTTGAGTATTGCTTGAATATATTAAGCGATGCATAATCCGGCGACCAGCCCCCGGGAGCACGCAAGCCATGACGGGACGCATTGCCATCGGTGGCGCCGCCGGGTTCTGGGGCGACGCCGCCCTCGCCACGCCCCAGCTCCTCGCCGGCGGCGCGGTGGACTACCTCGTTTACGACTACCTCGCCGAGATCACACTGTCGATCCTCGCCCGCGCGCGGGCGGCGGATGACAGCAAGGGCTACGCCACCGATTTCGTCACCGCGGCGATGGCGCCCAACCTCGAGGCCATCGCCCGCCAGCGCGTCCGCGTTATCGCCAACGCCGGCGGCGTGAACCCGCGCGCCTGCGCCGAGGCGCTGCGCGCCGAGATCGCCCGCCAGGGGCTCGAGCTCCGCGTGGCGGTGGTGCTCGGCGACGACCTAACGGACCGCGCCGCTAGCCTGCACGAGGCCGGCGTCACGGAGATGTTCAGCGGCGACGCCTTCCCCGCGCCAGAGAGCGTCGCCAGCATCAACGCCTACCTCGGCGCCTTCCCCATTGCCGCGGCCCTCGATGCCGGGGCCGATATCGTCATCACCGGGCGCTGCGTCGACAGCGCCGTGACCCTCGGCGCCTGTCTTCACGCCTTCGGCTGGGACGCCGGGGACGGCGACCGGCTCGCCCAGGGCTGCCTGGCGGGCCACATCCTCGAGTGCGGCACCCAGGCCACCGGCGGCAACTTCACCGACTGGGAGCAGGTCGTGGACAGCCTGCCGGAGGCGGGCTACCCCATCGCCTGGATCGACGCCGACGGCACCGTGGAGATCGGCAAGGCGCCGGGCACCGGCGGCCTGGTCAGCGTCGGCACCGTGGCGGAGCAGATGCTCTACGAGATCGGCGACCCGCGCTGCTACCAGCTGCCGGACATCACCTGCGATTTCAGCGAGGTGACCCTCGAGGCCGTCGCGCCGGACCGGGTCCGCCTCGCCGGCGCCCGCGGCCACGGCGCCCCCACGCACTACAAGACCTGCGCCACCTGGGCCGACGGCTTCCGCGCCGGACAGCTCTGGACCATGGTCGGGCGCGACGCCCGGCGCAAGGCGGAGCACCTCGCCGAGGGCATTCTCGCGCGCACGGCGCACACGCTGGAGCGGGCCGGCCTCGGCCCGCTCAGCGAGAGCAGCGTCGAGATCCTCGGTGTCGAGTCGCACTTCGGGGCGGGGGCCAGCGGGGTGGATCCACGGGAGGTGGACCTCAAGATCGCCGCGAAGCACCCGAGCGCCCGGGGTATCGGCGTCTTCCTCAAGGAAATGGTCGGCCTCGCGCTGACCGCGCCGCCGGGGCTCACGGGCTTCGCCGGCGCCCGGCCCAAGCCCAGCCCGGTGGTGCGCCTGTTCGCGTTCCTGCTGCCGCGGGACGCGGTCAGCATCACCGTCGAGGTCGACGGCGCCCCGGTGCCTTTCGCGCAGCCGGCCCTGCCCGCCCCGGCGGACCCGGGCCCGGCCCCCGCCGACCCGGTGCCGCCCGCCGCGGCGGAGCCGCTGGTGGCCGTTCCCCTCGAGGCGCTCGCCTTCGGGCGCAGCGGTGACAAGGGCGACAAGGCCAACATCGGCATCATCGCCCGGCACCGGGACTTCCTGCCCTGGATCGCCGATGCCCTCGACGCGGACCGGGTGGCGGCGTGCTTCGGCCACTTTCTCGCGCCCGGCCAGGCCGCGCCGGTGGAACGCTTCTACCTGCCCGGCGCCGGCGCCTTCAACTTCCTCCTGCACAGCGTGCTCGGCGGCGGCGGTATCGCCAGCCTGCGCGCGGATCCGCAGGGCAAGTGCTACGCACAGCTCCTCCTCGCCGAGGCCATACCCCTGCCGCGCTCTCTGGCCGCGGCCCACGGGCTCGGCGACGCCATCCTCGGAGAGACCGCATGAACGATCACGGGCAACGCTACGCGTCGCAGGTCAGCACCGCGAGCGAGACTTTCGCGGCCAACCGCGCTGCACAGCTCGCCCTTGTGGGGCGCCTGCAGGCACTTCTCGATCGCGCCGAGCAGCTGTCCGCGGCGGCGCGGCCGCGCTTCGAGAAGCGCGGGCAGCTCCTGCCGCGGGAGCGGCTGGCGCGGCTGCTGGACCCGGGCTCGCCCTTTCTCGAGATCGGCAACATGGCCGGCTACCTGGTGGACGACAGCGACCCGGAAACCTCCGTGCCCGGCGCCACGCAGATCGTCGGCATCGGCTACGTCGGCGGCGTGCGCTGCATGGTCCAGGTGGACGACTCCGGCATCAACGCCGGCGCCATGACCCGCACCTCGACGCGCAAGGGCATCCGCGCCATGGATATCGCCCTGCAGCAGAAGCTGCCGTTCGTGCACCTGGTGGAGAGCGCCGGGGCCAACCTGCTCGATTACGAGGTGGAGATGTGGATGCTCGGCGGCGGTATCTTCGCCCGCCTGGCCCGGCTGTCGGCCGCGGGGCTGCCGACCTTCACGGTGCTCCACGGCGCATCGGCCGCCGGCGGCGCCTATATGCCCGGCATGAGCGATTACGTGGTCGGCGTGAAGGGCAACGGCAAGGCCTACCTCGCCGGGCCGGCGCTGCTCAAGGCCGCCACCGGTGAAGTTGCCGACGACGCCGAGCTCGGCGGCGCCGCCATGCACGCCTCGGTCACCGGCCTGGTCGAGTACCTCGCCGAGGACGACGCCGAGGGCATCGCCACCTGCCGGGACCTCGTGGCCCAGCTCGGCTGGAACCGGCACTGCCCGCGGCCGCCGGCGCGGGATTACGAGGAACCGCACTACCCGGCGGAGGAACTGCTCGGCATCGTGCCCGTCGACTACCGCCAGCCCTACGAGGCGCGGGAGGTGGTCGCGCGCATCGTCGACGGCTCGCGCTTCCTCGACTTCAAGCCCGGCTACGGCGCGACCCTGGTCTGCCTGCAGGCGAGTATCTACGGCATCCCCGTGGGCATTCTCTGTAACAACGGCCCCATCGACCCGGACGGGGCGAGCAAGGCGGCGCAGTTCATCCAGCTCTGTGACCAGGCCCAGACCCCGCTCGTTTTCCTGCAGAACATCACCGGCTACATGGTGGGCACGGCCTACGAACAGGCGGGCATGATCAAGCACGGCTCGAAGATGATCCAGGCGGTGACCAACGCCCGGGTGCCGCGGCTCACGGTGATGATCGGCGCGAGCTTCGGTGCCGGCAATTACGGCATGTGCGGCCAGGGCTACGATCCGGATTTCGTCTTCTCCTGGCCGAATACGCAGATCGGCGTCATGGGCGGTGAGCAGGCCGCACGCACCATGTCCGAGGTATTCCGCGCCGGCGCCGCGCGCAAGGGCAAACCCGTGGACGAGGCCATGCTCGCGGCGCAGGAGGCGCGCGTCACGGCGCACTACGACCGCCAGTCGGACGCGTTCTACACCTCCGGCCGGCTGCTCGACGACGGACTGATCGATCCACGGGATACGCGGCGGGCACTGGGCATGGCGCTGCAGACCTGCTGGGAGGCGCGGCACCGCGCAGTACAGCCGAACGCCTTCGGCGTCGGCCGCATGTAGGGGGCGAAGGGCCATGGGCGAACTGCCGGAAGTGAACGGACTCGAGCTGGAACGCCGCGATGACACGCTGGTCATCTGGTTCAACCGGCCGGAAACGCGCAACGCTCTCTCGGCCGCGGTGGCTGAGGACCTGCGGCGGGTATTCGAGGCGCTGCCCGCGGCGTCGCAGTATCGCTTCGTGGTGCTGCGCGGCCGCGGCGGCGTGTTCTGTGCCGGGGGCGACCTGAAGCAGTTCCGCGAGGTATTCCAGGGCGGCGCGGAGCGCGCGGCGATCGTCGAGGCCAACGCTGCCTTCGGGCAGATCATGGCGGCCATCGATGCGCTGCCGCAGCTGTTCGTGGTGGCCATCGAGGGTGCCGCCATGGCCGGGGGGCTCGGCATCGCCTGCCTGGCGGACCTGGTGCTGGCGACCGCCGACGCCCGCTTCGCCCTGACCGAGGTCTCCCTCGGCATCCCGCCGGCGCAGATCACCCCGGTGGTGATCGGGCGCGTGGGCCTTGCCGAGGCGCGCCGCCTCCTGCTCACGGCGCAGCGTTTCGACGGTGCGGAGGCGGCCCGGCTCGGTTTCGTGAACGAGGCCCTTGCCGATGCCGAGGCCCTGGACGCGCGCCTCGCGTCGCTCCTCGACGAGGCCCGCCGCTGCGCGCCGGGGGCGGTGGCACTGACCAAGCAGATCATCCGCGAGAGCGCGGCGGGCGCCGACCGCCAGGCCCTGGTGCAGTTCGCCGCCGAGCGCTTCGCCGATGCCATGCTCGGCGACGAGGCCCGCGAGGGCATGCGCGCTTTTGCCGACAAGCGTGCCCCGGCCTGGGCCGGCGGCGAGGAATCCTGACATGAGCCGTTTCGACAGTGTGCTGGTTGCCAACCGGGGCGAGATCGCCGTTCGGGTCATCCGCAGCGCCCGCGCCGCGGGTTATCGCACCATCGCCGTCTATTCCGACGCCGATGCGGAGGCGCCGCACGTTGCCGCGGCCGACGAGGCCGTGCGCATCGGTCCCGCGCCGGTGAAGGAGTCCTACCTCGACGGCGAGCGCATCCTCGCCGCCGCCCGGCGCAGCGGTGCCGGCGCCATTCATCCGGGTTACGGCTTCCTGTCCGAGAACGCGGCCTTTGCGGCGGCCTGCGGCGAGGCCGGCATCGCGTTCATCGGCCCGTCGCCGGAGGCCATCGAGCTCATGGGCAACAAAGCGGCGGCGAAGCGGCGCATGCTCGCCGCCGGCGTTCCCTGCATCCCGGGCTTCCAGGAGGCGCAGGCAGATGACGACGCCCTCATCGCCGCCGCGGAGGACGTGGGCTACCCGCTCATGGTCAAGGCGGCGGCCGGCGGCGGCGGCCGCGGCATGCGCCTGGTCGAGGCGCCCGGGGACCTCGCCGGCGCCATCGCCGCGGCGCGCTCCGAGGCGGAGAACGCCTTCGGCAGCGGCGAACTCATCCTCGAGCGCGCGCTGACCAGTGCGCGCCACGTCGAGGTGCAGGTCTTCGGCGACGCGCACGGCAACCATATCCATCTCGGTGAGCGCGATTGCTCCGTGCAGCGCCGGCACCAGAAGGTGGTGGAGGAGGCGCCCTGCCCGGTGATGACGCCGGCGCTGCGCCGCACCATGGGCGAGGCGGCGGTAGCCGCGGCCCGCAGTATCGATTACGTCGGTGCGGGTACCGTCGAGTTCCTGCTCGATGCGGATGGCAGCTTCTACTTCCTGGAGATGAACACCCGGCTGCAGGTGGAGCACCCGGTGACCGAGGCGGTCACCGGGCTGGATCTCGTCGCCCTGCAGCTCGCCGTCGCCGAGGGGGAAGCTCTCCCGCTCGGGCAGGAGGCGGTGGACCTCTGCGGCCACGCCATCGAGGTGCGGCTCTATGCCGAGGACACCGCGAACGGGTTCCTGCCCGCTGCCGGCATCGCGGCGGCCTGGGTGCCGCCGGCCGGCGAAGGCATCCGCGTCGATCACGGCCTCGCCCCCGGGCAGGCGGTGACGCCCTTCTACGACCCCATGGTCGCCAAGCTCATCGCCAGCGGGCCGGACCGCGCCACGGCCCTGCGGCGCCTGCGCCGGGCGCTGGAGGACACGGTGCTCTTCGGCCTGCCATCCAACCGCTCCTTTCTTCTCGACGTGCTCGGCGACCCGGTTTTCGCCGCCGGCGAGGCGACCACGACCTTCATCGACGAGCGCTTCCCCGGCGGGCCGGCGCGACCGGTCCCGACCGACGAGCACCTCTGCTGTGCGGCGCTGCTGCAGTACCTCGAGGCCCTCGCGGCCTCCGAGGGGTGCCGGGTCAGCGATGACGCGGCCGGCGCCGGCTGGACCGGGCCCCGGGCGATCGCCGTGCGCCGGCGCTATGCGCGGGACGGGGAGGATGTCGATGTGCTGCTGCGCCAGCTGGACGAGGCGCGCTTCAGCGCTGCGCTCGGCGACCGGGAAGTAGTGCTCGAGCTGTTTGATGCGCCCCGCGACGGCTGCCTGCGCCTGTCCGTGGATGACCTGCAGGCCACCGTGCCCTTTGCCTTCACCGGCCCCGGTGAGGTGAGCCTGCAGTGGCGGGGCCGGGAAGCGGTGCTCACCGATGCCCTGGCCGCCCGCGCCGCCGGCGAGGGCATCACCGGGGGCGGCAGCGTCACCGCCCCCATGCACGGCAATCTTCTGCGTCTCCTGGTGGCCGTGGGGGATACGGTCAGCGCCGGTGACGAACTCGCCGTCGTGGAAGCCATGAAGATGGAGCACCGGCTGCAGGCGGCCGTCGACGGCACCGTGAGCGCCGTGCACGCCAGCGCCGGCGAGCAGGTCAGCGCCGGCGCCGTGCTCATCGAGATCGCCACGGAGGCGTGAAGCCGGGGCCCCCGGGCCCTCGTCCCTTTCCCCCGAGAGGCCCCGGTGCCGGTCCGGGCGCCCTTACTTGACCTTTGCGAAGGGTCTTATAGTTGACTAAAATACTAGGGAAAGGGATACTCCTGCGCTCACGCTGAACGCAGGGACGGACGGCAGCCATGCGACTGACAACGAAAGGCCGCTACGCGGTCACTGCGATGCTCGACCTCGCCATCAACCAGCACCGGGGCCCCATCCGGCTGGCGGCGATTTCTGACCGGCAGGGCATCTCCCTGTCCTACCTCGAGCAACTTTTCGCCCACCTGCGGCGTCGCGATCTCGTCAAGAGTGTGCGCGGCCCCGGGGGCGGTTACCAGTTGCGCCGGGAGGCCGATTCCATCAGCATCGCCGAGGTCATCGCGGCGGTCAACGAGGACACCGACGCCACGCGCTGCGGCGGCAAGGGCGGGTGCCAGGACGGCGACACCTGCCTTACGCACCACCTGTGGATGGATCTCTCGGACCGGATCCGCGATTTCCTCCAGGACATCAGCCTCGGTGACCTGGTCAGCCGCCACGAAATCCGCGAAATCTCCCTGGCCCAGCAGCGCCGCAGCAGCGAGCGCGCCGGGGAAGAAGACAGCAGCCTGCTCATCGGCCGCGCCTGAGGCGCGGCGGGGCGGCCGCACGGCAAGGAATACAGGGGTAAGCAGCATGTCCCAGGAAGTCATCGACGAGCGTATCGGCAAGGAGTACGCCGCCGGTTTCGTGACCGACATCGAGTCGGACACGCTGCCGCCGGGCCTGGACGAGGACGTCATTCGCTTCATCTCCGCGAAGAAGGGCGAGCCCGAGTGGCTCCTCGAGTGGCGTTTGGAGGCCTATAGGGGCTGGCTCGAGATGGCGACGCCGGAGTGGGCGCACGTGCACTACCCGCCCATCGACTACAACGCGATCTCCTACTACTCGTCGCCGAAGAGCTTCGAGGACAAGCCGAAGAGCCTGGACGAGGTCGACCCGGAGCTGCTCGAGGTCTACGAGAAGCTCGGCATTCCCCTGCACGAGCAGGAAATGCTCGCCGGCGTGGCCGTCGACGCCGTGTTCGATTCGGTGTCCGTGGCCACCACCTTCCGCAGCAAGCTGGCCGAGGCGGGCGTCATCTTCTGCTCCATCTCCGAGGCGGTGCACGAGTACCCCGAGCTGGTGAAGAAGTACCTCGGCTCCGTGGTGCCCCGTCGTGACAACTTCTACGCCGCGCTGAACAGCGCCGTGTTCACCGACGGCTCCTTCGTTTATATCCCGAAGGGCGTGCGCTGCCCCATGGAACTGTCGACCTACTTCCGCATCAACGAGGCCAACACCGGCCAGTTTGAGCGCACGCTCATCGTCGCCGACGAGGGCAGCCACGTGAGCTACCTCGAGGGCTGCACGGCGCCCATGCGCGACGAGAACCAGCTGCACGCGGCAGTGGTGGAGCTGGTGGCCCTGGACGACGCCGAGATCAAGTACTCGACGGTGCAGAACTGGTACCCCGGCGACACCGAGGGCCGCGGCGGCATCTACAACTTCGTGACCAAGCGCGGTGTCGCGCACACCAACGCCAAGATCTCCTGGACCCAGGTGGAAACCGGGTCGGCGGTGACCTGGAAGTACCCCAGCTGTGTGCTCCGCGGCGACAACAGCGTCGGCGAGTTCTACTCCGTGGCGCTCACCAACAACCTGCAGCAGGCCGATACCGGCACCAAGATGATCCACCTCGGCAGGAACACCCGCTCGACGATCATCTCCAAGGGCATCTCTGCCGGCCGCAGCTCCAACGCCTACCGGGGCCTGGTGCGTATGAGCCCCCGGGCCGAGGGCGCCCGCAACTACACCCAGTGCGACTCGCTGCTCATCGGCGACGCCTGCGCGGCGCATACCTTCCCCTACATCGAGAGCCGCAACCCCTCGGCGGTGGTGGAGCACGAGGCGACGACCTCCAAGGTCAGCGACGACCAGCTCTACCTCTGCCAGCAGCGGGGCCTGGACGCCGAGAAGGCCGTGTCCATGATCGTCAACGGCTTCTGCAAGGAAGTCTTCCGCGAACTTCCCATGGAATTCGCCGTCGAGGCCGGAAAGCTGCTCGAGGTGAGCCTCGAGGGCTCGGTGGGCTAGGGCCCCGGCAGCAGCGGAACAGGACAATGCGGCCGTCGAGGCCGCCAGTGGAGAGAGACCAGATGTTGACCATCGATAACCTGCACGCCCGCGTGGAGGGCAAGGACATCCTCAAGGGACTGTCGCTGTCCGTCGCCGCCGGGGAGGTGCACGCCATCATGGGCCCGAACGGCTCGGGCAAGAGCACGCTCGGCCATATCCTCGCCGGCCGGCCGGGCTACGAGGTGACTGCGGGCAGCGTCACCTTCGCCGGTGAAGACCTGCTCGCCATGGACACCGAGGAACGCGCCCGCGCCGGCGTCTTCCTCGCCTTCCAGTACCCGGTGGAGATCCCCGGGGTCAGCAACATGGAGTTCCTCAAGGCCAGCGTCGACGCGGTGCGCGAGCACCGGGGCGAAGAGCCCCTGGACGCGGTGACCTTCATGAAGAAGGCCCGGGAAGCCTGCAAGGTTGCCAGCCTCGACCAGGCCTTCCTCAAGCGCGGGGTCAACGAGGGCTTTTCCGGCGGTGAGAAGAAGCGCAACGAGCTGCTGCAGATGCTGCTCCTCGAGCCGCGGCTGGGCATTCTCGACGAGACCGACAGCGGCCTCGATATCGACGCCCTGCAGGTGGTGGCCGAGGGGGTGAACAGCCTTCGCGGCGCCGACCGCAGCTTCATTCTCGTCACCCATTACCAGCGCCTGCTCAACTACATCCAGCCGGACAAGGTGCACGTGCTGGCGGGTGGCCGGATCGTGCGCTCCGGCGACGCGTCCCTCGCCCTGCACCTGGAGGACAAGGGCTACGCCTGGCTGGAGGACGAGGTCGCCTGATGGGCAGCAGCATGCACGACACCCTCGCCGCGGCCGCTGCCGCGGCGCCGGGCTGGCTGGCCCCCGCCCGGGACGCGGCGCGGCAGGCCTGGGCGGAGACGCCCCTGCCGACGCGCAAGACCGAGCAGTGGAAGTACACCAGCATCGCGCCGCTGGAGCAGGACTTCGGTCCGGGCCGTCCGGTGGAACTGGATGCGGCGACCGTCGACGCGCTGCTGCCGGATATCGGCGCGCTGCGCCTCGTGTTCGTCAACGGCCACTTCGCCCCGGCGCTGTCCAGCGGCGAGCTGCCCGAGGGGCTGGAACTGGTGCGCTTTGCCGAGGCCGATGACAGCCAGGCCGCGCGCATCCGCGAGCACCTGGGCAGCGCGCTGCCGGAAGCGGGCCACCCCTTTGCCACGCTGAACGGTGCGGCGCTCGGTGACGGCCTGTTCCTCGCCATCGCCCCCGGCGCCAGCATCCGCGAGCCGCTGCAGCTGGCCTGGCTGACCGCCGGCGACGGGCAGGCCTTCACCGTCACGCCGCGCCTGCTGCTGCTGGCGGGGGAGAACAGCTGCCTCTCGGTGGTCGAGCATTTCGCCGATGCCGGCGGTAGTGCCCCGAGCTTCAGCAACGCGGTCACCGAGCTGCTGCTGGCGCCCGGCGCCACCGTCAATCACTACCGCCTGAACCTGGAGCAGGGCCGCGCCCTGCACATCGGCGGCGTGCATGCGCGGCTGGAGCGGGACGCGACCCTGAACGGTTTCTGCCTCGGGCTCGGCGCGGACCTGAAGCGCCTCGACCTCGTCGTCACCCTGGCCGGGCCGGGCGCGCACGCGGAACTCGACGGCATCTACCTGCCGCGGGGCGACGAGCACGTGGACTACCACACCTGCCTCGAGCACGCGGTGCCGCACTGCACCTCGATGGAGACCTTCCGCGGGGTGATCGGCGACCGGGCCCGGGCGGTATTCAACGGCCGCATCCACATTCACCCGCAGGCGCAGAAGACGCGGGCCGAGCTGTCGAACAAGAACCTCCTGACCAGCGCCGACGCGGAGGTGAACAGCAAGCCGGAGCTGGAGATCTACGCCGACGACGTCCAGTGTGCCCACGGTGCCACGGTCGCGCAGCTGGACGCCCTGTCGCTGCACTACCTGCGCAGCCGCGGCGTCTCCCGCGAGGAAGCGCAGGTCATGCTCAGCTTCGGATTCGTCAACGAGGTGCTGGAGAGCGCGCGCCTCGAACCGCTGCGCGATGCCCTGCGCCCGCTGCTGGCCCGGCGCTTCGCCCGTGATCCGTCCCTGATGAGGCACCTGGCGTGAATCAACCGGAGAGCATCGGCCTCGAGTTCGACGCGGCGGATATCCGCCGGGATTTCCCGATCCTCGCCGAGGAGATCAACGGGCACCCGCTGGTCTACCTCGACAACGCGGCCACCACGCAGAAGCCGGAAGCGGTGATCGATGCGATCGCCGACTACTACCGCTACGACAACGCGAACGTGCACCGCGGCGTGCACACGCTGAGCGACCGCGCGACGCAGAAGTTCGAGGCGGCCCGCGAGACCGTGGCCCGCTTCCTCGGCCTCGCTGACAGCCGCGAGGTGATCTGGACCCGGGGCACGACCGAGTCGATCAACCTCGTGGCCTACAGCTGGGCTCGCGAACAGCTTCGCCCCGGTGACCGTGTGCTGGTGCCCTGGCTCGAGCACCACTCGGATATCGTGCCCTGGCAGCTGGCTGCGCAGGCCACCGGCGCCGAGGTGGTGCCGGTGCCGGTCACGGACGTCGGCGAAATCGACTTGGGCGCCTTCGATGACCTGCTCGATGACCGGGTGCGGCTGGTGGCCGTCAACCACGTCTCCAACGCCCTGGGCACCATCAACCCCGTCGAGGAAATCACCCGTCGCGCCAGGGCTGTCGGTGCCCTGGTTCTCGTGGATGGCGCCCAGGCGGTCGGCCACTTCCCCGTGGACGTGACCGCCCTCGGCTGCGACTTCTACACCTTCTCGGGCCACAAGCTCTTCGGCCCGACGGGCATCGGCGTGCTCTGGGGTCGGGCGGCGCTGCTCGAGGCCATGCCGCCGTTCCTCGGCGGCGGCGAGATGATCGAGCGGGTGAGTTTCTCCGGGACGACCTTCAACGCGCTGCCGTTCAAGTTCGAGGCCGGCACGCCGCACATCGCCGGCGCCATCGGTCTCGCCGCGGCCGTCGATTACCTGGGCGGCGTGGACCGCGCCGCGGCCGCGGCGCACGAGGAGCAGCTCCTCGCCGAGACCGTCGCCCGGACCGCGGATATCCCGGGCCTCCGGCGCATCGGCGCGCCGGCGCGGAGCGCGGGTATCTTCAGTTTCGTGCTCGAGGGCTGCCACCCCTCGGACCTCGGCATGCTCCTCGACGAGCAGGGCATTGCCGTGCGTACCGGGCACCACTGTGCGCAGCCGTTGATGGAGCGTCTTGCGGTCCCGGGGACGGTGCGGGCATCCTACTCCATGTACAACACGCTGGAGGATGTCGAGGCCCTGGTGGCCGGCATCCGTAAGGCGCAGACGCTGTTCAGCTAGGAGGTATTGCGATGAGCGTCGAGACCTTCGACATGCATGGCCAGCCGGTGTCCGTGACGCCGGCGGCGGCGGAGCATTTCCGCGCCAGCCTCGCGGCCAAGGGGCTGCCGGCGGTGCGCATCAGTGTGCGCGAGAGCGGCTGCACCGGCTTCAAGTACGTCATGGAGGAAGTCGCGGTCGCCGAGGACGGCGACGTGACCGTGACCCTGGACAACGGTATCGAGCTCTACCTCGATGACGCCGCCGTGGAATTCCTGCGCGGCACGCAGATCGACTACGAACGCGAGGGCATCAACCGCACCCTGAAGTTCCGCAACCCCAACGTCGTGGCCGAGTGCGGCTGCGGCGAGAGCTTCAGCGTCGAATAGGGCCGTGTCTTCCCAGGAACGCACGGTTCTCACCACGAACCGGGACTGCCCCGGCCGCCTCGTGCCGGTGGGCGACCCGGTGACGATCCCGGCTCACAGCTTCGTGACGCTTACCCAGTCCCTCGGTGGCAACTACACCGTGGTCTACAACGGCAACATGGTGCGCGTGGACGGCACCGACGCGGACGCCCTGGGCTTCGAGTCCACGAAGCTGGACTTCGAGCCGCCGGCGGACGGCCGCATCAGCGAAGAACAGGTCTGGGAGGCGCTGCACACGGTTTTCGACCCGGAGATCCCCGTCGATCTGGTCAACCTCGGCCTGATCTACAAGGTCGACATCGACCAGGACGCCGGCAAGGTCAGCATCACCATGACGCTCACGGCGCCGGGCTGCGGCATGGGCCCGGTGCTGGTGGGCGACGTGGAATACCGCCTGCGGCAGGTGCCCCACGTGCGCGAAGTGGCCGTGGAGCTGGTCTTCGACCCGCCCTGGCACCGCGACATGATGTCCGAGGAAGCCCAGCTCGAAACGGGCATGTTCTACTGACGGGCAGCACCTGCTGAAACCCGCGAAGCGAGGCCCATGAGCGACACCGCCCCCGCCAACCCCTTCGGCGACTCCATCACCAGCGAAGACATCGTCGACACGCTCGGCTTCTTCGACAGCTGGGAAGACCGCTACCGCTACATCATCGATCTCGGCAGGGAGCTGCCGCCGCTGCCGGAGTCCTTGCACACGGACGATCGTCTCGTCCGCGGCTGCCAGAGCCAGGTCTGGATGGAGATCACGGAGCGGGACGGCCGGCTGCAGCTCGCGGTGGACTCCGACGCGTTCATCGTGAAGGGGCTGCTCGGCGTGGTGCTCGCGGCGTACAACAACCGCACGCCGGCGGAAATTCTCGCCTTCGACATCGACGGCTACTTCGAGGAACTGGAGCTGCTCCGGCACCTCTCGCCGACCCGGGGCAACGGCCTGCGGGCCATGGTCGCGCGCATCCGCGCGGCGGCCGAAGGGGCAGCCTGACCCCTCGCGGGCGTCCGATCTGATCGCCAGGGATGAAACAGGAAAGCCGCCAGCCCGCATGGACTGGCGGCTTTGTCGCTTTGGTCTGTGCCGCCGCTTTTTCCGCGGCGGCGTGCGCCTCAGGCCGCGTCCTGCTGCTCGAGCAGGTCGCTGCCGCTGCCGATGGCGATGCGGCGGGGCTTCATGGCCTCCGGGATCTCGCGCTTCAGCTCGACGTGGAGCAGGCCGTTCTCGAGGCGGGCCGATTCCACGCGCACGTGCTCGGCGAGCTGGAACTTGCGTTCAAAGTTCCGTTCGGCGATGCCCTGGTACAGGTATTCACGCTTCTCTTCGCGCCCGTCCTGGCGCCCGGCGATCACGAGCGTGTTCTGCTCCGTGGTGATCTCCAGGTCCTCCTCGGCGAAGCCGGCGACGGCCATGGTGATGCGGTAGCGGTTTTCCTCTACCAGCTCGATGTTGTACGGGGGGTAGCTGGGCTTGCTGTCGCGTGCCAGGTTGTCCAGCAGCGATGCCATGCGATCGAAGCCGATCGCGGACTGGTACAGCGGGGTAAAGTCGATGGTGTTGCGCATTGTCATATCCTCCAAAGAAGCAATATTCAGTTGCGGGCCTCATAGAGCGCCCGCGAAGGGGAAATGGAGGCTAGCGGAGGAATTTCAAGGCCGGGGCAGCAGGGTGCGCCGGGCAACCGCGCGGCCCCGCCCCCGGGGCCTCAGGCATCGCAGAGGTCGTGGTACCGGGTCCGGCCAATGCGCAGCCGTTCGAAATCGGCGAAGGCGAGCTCCACCGTGCGCTCTGCGATGGACGGGAGGTCCTGCAGCAGCGCCGGGTAGTGTTCCAGCATCGGCACCGCGGTCACGCGCTCGACAATGGCCGCCACCTGGTTCAGCTGCGAGCGGTCGCCCTGCATGCAGTGGAGGCTGATCGTGTCCGCGATCCGCACCAGCTCGATCAGGCGCGCGGCGCGGGTGCCCGGCGCAGGCGGCGAAGCGCCGTGATGCCCACCGATGACCTGCAGCAGCAGCGGGGGCAGGCCCAGCTGCGCGCCGACCTGCTCGCCGAGCGCCGCGTGGTCCGGCGTCGAGCTGTAGCGCTCGGCCGCCTGCAGCGCATCCGGGGTCTGGTAGCCGAAGGCATCCACGCGGTCCGGTGCCAGCGGATCGTCCCGGTAGCTGACGAAGCGGCCCAGGTCGTGGACGAGGCCGGCCAGCCGCGCGGTCTGGGGGCTGACGCCGCCCCCCGGCGTGCGCTCGGCCAGCAGCTCGCTCGCGGTAGCGACCTGCAGGGAGTGCAGCCAGAGCAGTTTCTGTGCATCCGTCCCGGGGCTAAACACCACGTTCGTGGGCCTGTCGATCAGCGCGCGGATGCCCGCCACGCCGATCCGGCTGAGCGCCGTCTCGAGGCTGTCGAGGTAGCCGCTCTCCGGGGGGTCGTGCCGGCCCGCCTGCTGCAGCAGATCGATGGCGAGACAAGGTTCGCACCGCGCCAGCGCCAGCACCTGGTCGAAGCTGTCGGGCGTGTCCGGCTGCAGCGCGGCGAGCAGGCTGACCACCACGGGAAGGGTGGGAAAGTCCCCGGGGGCCGTCGTGGCGTCGCCGCTGTCCCGGCAGACGCCATCATCATTTGGGCCTGCCATAATATGCCTCCCAAATACCCGTTTACCCCGAGTATACGACCCGCCCGGCGACGGGGGGAAGGCTGCCCGGTCTGCGCTTCCTGCCTCAATGGCAGCTGACGACCACCGTCGCGGCGGCCCGGCGGGCGCGGTCCCGGGCATCCTCGATGCTGCCGCCGCGGGCGAGGGCGACCCCCATGCGCCGGCGCCCCTGGATGGCGGGCTTGCCGAAGAGGCGCAATTCCGTCTGCGGGACAGCCAGCGCCTGGTCCAGCGCTGCGTAACGGATGTCGGTCCCCTCGCCTTCGGGCAGGATCACCGCCGACGCCGCCGGCCCGCGCTGCTCGATCGCCGGAATGGGCAGGCCGAGGATGGCCCGGGCGTGGAGCGCAAACTCCGAGAGATCCTGGGACACGAGCGTCACCATGCCCGTGTCGTGCGGGCGCGGCGACACCTCGCTGAAGTAGACCTGGTCGCCGCTGACGAAGAATTCGACGCCGAACAGCCCGAAGCCGCCGAGCGCGCCGGTGACCTGCTCGGCGATCACCCGGCAGGCCTGCTCCGCCGCCGGGGTCATGGGGTGGGGCTGCCAGGATTCGCGGTAGTCGCCGTCTTCCTGGCGGTGGCCGATCGGGGCGCAGAAGCTGGTGCCGTCGCGGTGGCGCACGGTGAGCAGGGTGATCTCGTAGTCGAAGTCCACGAAGCCCTCGACGATGACGCGCCCCGCGCCGGCGCGGCCGCCGGCCTGCGCGGCCGCCCAGGCGGCGGGGGCGTTGTCCGCCGTCTTCACCGTGCTCTGGCCCTTGCCGGAGGAGCTCATGATCGGCTTAACCACGCAGGGCGTGCCGATTTCCGCGATCGCCGCCTCGAACTCCGCCTCCGTCCCGGCGAAGCGGTAGGGTGAGGTCGGCACGCCGAGTTCCTCGGCTGCCAGCCGGCGGATGCCTTCCCGGTTCATGGTCAGCTGCGCAGCCCGCGCCGTGGGAACGATGTGGTAGCCGGCCTGCTCCAGGTCCGCCAGCGTGTCGGTGGCGATCGCCTCGATCTCCGGCACTACCAGCTGCGGCTGCTCGGCCTCGATCACCCTGCGCAGGGCGTCTCCGTCGAGCATGGACAGCACGTGGCTGCGATCCGCGACCTGCATCGCGGGCGCGTTGGCATAGCGGTCACAGGCGATGACCTCGCAGCCCAGGCGCTTGAGCTCGATGACCACTTCCTTGCCCAGTTCGCCGGCGCCGCAGAGCAGGACGCGGGTTGCCGAGGGACTGAACGGGGTGCCGATGGTCGTCATGGGGAAGTCCTCTGCCGGAATGAAGCGGCGATGATAGCGTCCGCGGCCCGGTCGCGGCGAGGGTTCTGCCTGCGGGATCGACGGCTTCAGTCGCCCAGGAGGGCCCGGGCGGCGAGGCGGCCGGAAAGCGCCGCCATGGGCACGCCGGCGCCGGGGTGGGCGCTGCCGCCGGCCAGGTAGAGCCCCCCGACCCGGCTGCGGGCCGGGGGCCGGGCGAAGCTCGCCAGCGGGCCGTGGGAGGCGCGGCCGTAAAGGGCGCCGCCGGAGGCGGGGAAGAGCGCCTCGAAGTCCTGCGGCCGGGTGACCCGGCAGGCTTCGCCGCCGAGCGCCAGGGACAGTCCGCAGCGTTCGAGGAGCCCGCTCACCCGCTGCTCGAGGCCGGCAAGCTGCGCGTCGCTGACGCCGCCGCGGTCGCCGTCCGCCGGCGCATTGACCAGCAGCAGCATGCGCTCGCCGGCCTCGCCCTCCGCGGGCCAGGGGCCACGGTCCTGGGCGCAGAGGTAGACGGTCGGCGTCTCCGTGATGCCCCGCTCACTGAAAATGGCGCGGAACTCCGCCGGGTAATCGCGCCCGAAAAACACGTTGTGGAAATCCAGGGGGAAACCACGGGGCCGGCCCACGACGCACCAGGTGACCGCGGACAGGCTGCGGCGCGGCGCAGCCACGGGCCGCGTCGCGCGCTGCGCGGCTTCCCCGAGGAGACCGCGGCCGAGGGCCGAGGCGTCGCCGTTGAAGACGACCCGGTCCGCCGGCAGGCGCTCCCCGCCGGCCAGGGTGACGCCGGTGACCGCGCCGCTGCCCGTCTCGATCCGCGCAGCCGACGCGCCGTAACGGAAGCTCACGCCGAGGGACTCGCCCACGGTGGCCAGCGCCCGGGCCAGGGCGTGCATGCCGCCGCGCAGCAGCCAGACACCGTCCTGCTCTACGTGAGCCACCAGCATCAGCGTCGCGGGCGCAGAGAGCGGTGAAGAGCCGACGTAGGTGGCGTAGCGGCCGAAGAGCTGGCGCAGCCGCGGGTCCGTGAAGTGCTCGCCGAGCACGGACCAGAGCGACTTGAAGGGCTGGATGCGGAACATGGCCGGGAGCCGGTGCAGGCCGACGCGACCGACCAGGCTGACCGGGTTCGGCCGCTGCGCATCGATGAAGCTGTCGCGCAGGGTCGCGTAGACGTCCGCCGAGCGGTCGCAGAAGTCGAGGTAGCCCTGGGCGTTCTCGGCATCGGCGAAGGCCTCGATGGCGGCGGCGGAGCGCTCCCGGTCCGCCCACAGGTCGAGGCGGCTGCCGTCCTCCCAGCCGTGGCGGGCCAGGCGCTCGGGCGTGTGCAGTTCGAGATGATCCTCGAGGCGGGTGCCGGCGTCGCCTAGAAGGCCGTCGAAGACCCAGCGCATGGTGAAAACCGTGGGCCCGGCGTCGACCCCGAGGCCGGCCACCGCTACCCGGCGCATCTTGCCGCCCGGCGCATCGCCGCGCTCCACGACGGTGACCGCGCGCCCGGCCCGGGCGAGGTCGATGGCGGCGGCGAGCCCGCCCACCCCGGCGCCGATGACGACCACCCGCTGCTCGCTCACGGGGCTGTCCTCAGCCGTTGCCGGCGGTGACGAACCAGGTGGCGCCGGGCAGGCTGATGCGGCCGTCCGCAAAATGCGGTGCCAGCGCTTCGGCAGCGCTGTCGTAAACAAGCTGCCGGACCGCATCGTCCTCCTCGGCGAGGAGGCGGCCCACGGGACCGATGTTCAGCATTTCCCGGGTGGTCCTTGCGAGATCGCCGCCGCTGCCCCAGCCCATGGTCACGTCCCGGTGTTCGATCGTGACGTCGCCGAAGCCCGCCGCCTCGAGGATGCCCGCCAGGCGCTCCCGGTCCGCGAAGGCGAAGGGCCCGGGGGCGTGCGGATCGGGCGCGGGGGGCGGCGGCAGGTGCTCGAGCGCGGCCTTGAGCGGCACGGCTACCCAGGGGTTGTCCTGCAATCGCTGCCAGCAGCAGAACGCCATGCGCCCGCCCGGCGCAAGCGCCGCGCGCAGGTTGCGGAAGGCGCCGACGGGGTCGTCGAAGAACATGACGCCGAAGCGGGAGAAGAGGAAATCCCAGGCACCGGGCTCGAAGGCGTGTTCCGAGGCGTCGGCCTGCAGAAAATCCACCGCCACCGGCAGTTCGCCGGCGTCGGCCAGGCGCTGCTGCGCGACGGCCAGCAGCGGTGCGGAGACGTCGATCCCGAGCACGCGGGCACCCGCGCCGAGCCGGTCGGCCAGCATCAGGGTCTCGCTGCCGCCGCCGCAGCCCACGTCGAGTACCCGCGTCGCCCCGGCGGGGTCGCAGTGATCGAGGAGGGCCCGGGCGATGGGACCGAGCATGGCGGCCATCATGTGGTCCTTCTCGGCCCATTTCCGGCCCGCATCACCGTTCCAGTAGGCGATCTGTTCCTCGTTGCTCATGGCGGTGGTCTTCCTGTTACCTGGTGTCCTGTCGGCTGTGCGGCGTCGCGCTCAGGCCAGCAGCCCGCGCCCCGGGATACTCTCGAGGAGACGCTGCGTGTACTCCGCTTCCGGCGCCTCGAAGAGCTGCGCGCCGGTGCCTTCCTCCACCACTTCGCCGCGGAAGAGGACGATGATCCGGTCGGCGATATGCCGCACCACGGCGAGGTCGTGGGAGATGAACAGCATGGTCAGCCCGTACTCCCGGCCCAGGTCCAGCATCAGGTCGAGAATCTGCGCCTGGATGGTGACGTCCAGGGCGGAGACGGGTTCGTCGGCGACCACGAACTCCGGCCGCGTGGCCAGGGCCCGGCCGATGGCGATGCGCTGGCGCTGGCCGCCGGAGAACTCGTGCGGATACTTGCGTACGAAGGCCCGGGCGAGGCCGACATCGTCCATGAGCCTGAGCACCTGCCCCTCCACGCTGCGCCGGTCCGCGAGGCGGTGCAGCAGCAGCGGCTCGGCGAGCGTGTCGTACACCGTCATGCGCGGGTTCAGCGAGGCGAAGGGGTCCTGGAAGATCATCTGCATGCGCCGGCGCATGCCCTGCAGCGCCTTGCCCTTGAGCGTGGTCAGCTCCGTGCCCGCAAAGCGCACGCTGCCGCCGGTGACCGGCACCAGGCGCAGGAGCGAGCGACCGATGGTGGACTTGCCGCTGCCCGACTCGCCCACCAGGCCGAGAATCTCCCCCCGGCGCACGTTGAAACTCACGTCATCCACCGCCTTCACCGGCGCCGCCGGGTCGCCGAACCAGGTCCGCAGTCCCTCGACCTCAACCAGGGCCTCGCTGCTCGCCGCCGGAGCCGGCTTGCTGCCGGCGGGAATGGCCGCCAGCAGTTTCTGCGTGTAGGGGTGCTCCGCCCCGTGGAAGATCTTTTGCCGGTCCCCGTGCTCGACGATCCGGCCCTTTTCCATGACCGCGATCTGGTCGGCGATATCGGCGACCACGGCGAGGTCGTGGCTGATGAAGATCACGCCGATGTCGTGCTTCTTCTGCAGGTCCGCGAGGAGGCGGAGGATCTGTGCCTGGATGGTCACGTCCAGGGCCGTGGTGGGCTCATCGGCGATCAGGAGCTTCGGCTCGTTGATGAGCGCCATGGCGATCATCACGCGCTGGCGCATGCCGCCGGAGAACTCGTGCGGGTAATTGTCGATGGTCGTTGCCGGGTCGCGGATGCCGACTTCCTCGAGGAGGGCCAGCGCCCGCTCGCGCGCTTCGGCCTTGCTCACCCCCTGGTGATACACCAGCGGCTCGATGAGCTGCTCGCCGATACGCAGGTAGGGGTTCAGGCAGGTCATGGGGTCCTGGAAGACCATGGCGATGTCGCGGCCGCGGACCTCGCGCAGCTCGCGCTCGCTCATGGCGAGGAGATCGCGGCCCTCGAACAGCGCCCGGCCGCCGTCGATGCGGCCGGGCGGCATGGGCACCAGGCCGAGCAGGCTGTAGCAGGCCACGGACTTGCCGGAGCCGGACTCGCCGATGATCGCGGTGATCTCCCCGCGCTCCACCGTGAAGCTGATGCCGTCCACGGCCCGGGTGACCCCGGCGCGGCCGACGAAGCTGACCTTCAGGTCCTCGACGCTGAGCAGGGCCACGGCGGCTAGTCCTTCGCCCCGCGCACGTCCAGCGCATCGCGCAGGCCGTCGCCGAGGAAATTGAGGGAGAAGAGGGTCAGCGTCAGCGCCGCGCCCGGGAAGATCAGCAGCCAGGGATACTCCTCCATGGTCTCGGCGCCGTAGGAGATGAGCAGCCCCCAGGAGGTCTGCGGCGGCTGGATGCCAAGGCCGAGGAAGGACAGGAAGGCCTCGAGCAGCATGACCTGGGGAATGGTCAGCGTGGTGTAGACGATGATCGGGCCGAGGGCGTTGGGCACGAGGTGCTTGCGGATGATCGTCGTGGTCGGCAGGCCGATGGAGATCGCCGCCTCCACGAACTCCTGCTGGCGCAGGCTCTGCACCTGGCCGCGCATGATGCGCGCCATGGTCAGCCACTCGACGGCGCCGATGGCGAGAAACAGCAGCAGCACGTTGCGCCCGAACACCACCATCAGCAGCACGATGAAAATCATGAACGGCAGGGCGTAGAGAATGTCCACGAGGCGCATCATCACCGCGTCCACCTTGCCGCCGGCATAGCCGGCGATGGCGCCCCAGGTGACGCCGATGAGCAGGGCGACGGCCGTGGCCACAAAGCCCACGGCGAGGGAGATGCGGCCGCCGTAGAGAATCTGCGTGAGCAGGTCCCGCCCGAAGACGTCCGTGCCGAGCCAGTGGGCGGCGGAGGGCGGCGTGGCGCCGAGATCCAGGTTCTGCGCGTCGTAGGCGTAGGGCGCCACCCAGGGGGTGAACAGGGCGAGGAGGATCAACACGACCATCACCACCAGGCCGAAGACCGCCAGCCGGTTGCGGCGCAGCCGGACCCAGGCGTCCTGCCAGAGGGAGGTGCCGGCCTCGGCCTGCTGCAGCGCGCCGGCGTCGCTCATCGGCTGCCCCCGAACTGGTGCCGCAGCCGCGGGTTCAGCCAGGCCGCGAGGATGTCCGAGGCGAGGTTGAAGAGCACGATCAGCGTCGACAGGAACACCGTGGTGCCGAGGATCATCGTGTAGTCCCGGTTGAAGGCGGCCTGCACGTAGAAGCGACCGAGGCCCGGAATCTGGAAGATCGTCTCGACCACGAAGGAGCCTGCAAGGAGGCCGGCGAAGGCCGGGCCGAGGAAGGCCACCACGGGGATCATGCCGCCGCGCAGGGCGTGCTTCACCCCCCCCTGCCACTCGGGCAGGCCCTTCGCCCGGGCGGTGCGGATGTAGTCCTGGTTCAGTACCTCGAGCATGCCGGCGCGGGACAGGCGCGCGATGTAGGCGGCATAGGCGGCGCCCAGGGTGATGCTGGGCAGCAGCTTGTCGCCCGGGATATCACCCCAGCCCGAGACCGGCAGCCACTCCAGGTGGATGCCGAACACCAGTACCAGCAGGGGGCCGAGGAGAAAGGTCGGCATGCAGATCCCGATCATCGCCGCGGCCATGGGCAGGTAGTCCTGCGCCGTGTTCGGTTTCAGCGAGGCGAAGATACCGGCGCTGCCGCCGATGAGCACCGCCACCAGCAGGGCGTAGAGGCCGAGCTCGGCGGTGACCGGCAGCCCTGCGGCAATCAGCTCGTTGACGCTGCGGCCGGGGTATTTGAAGGAGGGGCCGAGATCCCCCTGGGCCAGGTCACCGAGGTAGGCGGTGTATTGCTGCACGAGCGGCAGGTCCAGGCGGTACTGGCGCTCGAGGGCCGCCTTGACCTCCGGCAGCACCGCCTTCTCACTGTCGAAGGGGCCGCCGGGGGCGACCCGGACGAGGAAAAAGGTCACGGTGATCACGGCGAGGATCACCGGTATCGCCTGCAGCAGCCGAAGGGCGATAAAGCGGCCCATGCTAGCGCGCCTCCCCGTCTGCCTGCTGCCAATCCGGATCCAGCCAGACATAGCGCAGGTTCAGCGAATCCATCAGGTTCGCGGGCAGCCCCTTCACGCTCGGATGCACGAGATGGCGGCTGGTGTAGGTGTAGATCGGGATGATCGGCATCTGCTCCATGAGCATCCGCTCCGCCTCGCGGAAGATCGCGTAGCGCGCCTCGCGGCTCCGGGCCTGCGGTGCCTTGTTCAGGATGAGGTCATCGTAGACGGCGCTTTTGAAGCCGGTGTTGTTGTTGCCGCCTTCGCTCAGGTAGAGGTCGAGGAAGTTGTTCGGGTCCACGTAGTCGCCGATCCAGCCGCGGCGGGCGATGTCGAAGTTCATGGTGCTCACCGAATCGAGGTAGACCTTCCATTCCTGGTTGGCGATGGTGACCTCGATATTGAGTTCGTCCTTCCACATCTGCTGCACGGCGACGGCGATCTTCCGGTGCGCCTCCTGGGTGTTGTAGATGAGCTCCACACCGGGCCAGCCTTCGCCGTCCGGGTAGCCGGCCTCGGCGAGCAGGCGCCGGGCGGCCGCCGGATCATAGTCGAAGACCTGCGGCGGCTCGTAGCCCAGCGTGCCGGGCGGGGTGATGCTGTAGGCGGGCACCACGGAGCCCTGCATCACGGTGTTCGACAGCGTGGCCCGGTCCACGGCCATGGACAGGGCCTGGCGCACGCGCACGTCATCCAGCGGCGGCCGCGTCGTGTTAACCAGGTAGAAATAGGTGCCTAGGTAGGGGGCCTGGACGTAGGGCGAGTCGTCCATGGCCTGGTAGACGGGAATCTTGTCCAGCGGCAGGGACTGGGTGTAGTGCAGCGCCCCGGCACGGAACATCCGCTCCTCGCTGACCAGGTTCTCCGTGGGGTAGAAGACGACGCCGTTGAGCCGAACCCGCGCGCGGTCCCAGTAGCTGTCGCTCCTGGCCATGCGGATGCGACGGTTGAGCTTCCACTCGGTGAGCACGAAGGGACCGTTGCCGACGATGTTCTCGACCCGGGTCCAGCGGGTGAAGCGATCCGTCATTTTGCCGTGGGCCAGGATGGTTTCCGGGTGAACCGCGAAGGTGCTGTAGTGGTCCATGAGCTGGATGAAGTAGGGCGTGGGCTCCGTGAGCGTGACTTCCAGCGTCAGCGGGTCCAGCGCCTTGACGCCGACCTCGCTGAAGTCCGCCAGCTTGCCCGTGGCGAAGGCCTCGGCATTTTTCACCGGGTAGAGCATGTAGGCGTAGAGGTTGCCCATCTCCGGGTGCAGGGCCCGCTTCCAGGACCATACGTACTGCTCTGCCGTGATCGGGTCGCCGTTGGACCAGCGGGCATCCTCCCGGATATGGAAGGTCACCACGCGGCCGTCCTCGCTCACGTCCCAGGATTCGGCGACGCCCGGCTCCGGTTCCAGCGTGTAGGGGTTCTTGACCGCCAGGCCCTCGAACAGGGCGCGGATCAGGTGGTTTTCCGGTACGCCGGTGACCACGTGCGGGTCGAGCCCCTGCGGTTCGCTGCCGTTGCCGTAGTGGAGGATGCCCTCGCGGTTGCCCCGCTCGACGTTGGTCTCGCCGCCGCCGCAGGCGGTGAGGGCAAGCAGGAGGGCGCTTAAGACGGCTGTGAGCAGGGTTCGGGGCAAGTCGACATGCCAATACCGGCGGACCAGCCGGCAGTATACGTAACTCGCCGGGGGTGCCCAACCGCTCCCGGGCCCGCTTCGGAGCACCGCCAGGAAAAAACAAACCCCGCGCCGGTCGCCCGGCGCAGGGTTGGAGACGGCCCGGGCCGCCTACTGGTCGACGTTCAGCTTGCCGGCGTCGATCATGGCCTGGATCGCATCGTTGCCTTCCAGCCCGCCGAGCAGGTCGACACCCTCGAAGGTGATGGTCTGGTCGACCGCGGCCGCGCCGCCCGCCTCGCCGGCGAAGCCACCGGACTTGCTGACCTGGACGATGGTGTTCGCGCCATCGAAGCTGGCCTGCAGGTAGGCGTCGATGCTTTCGGCGCCGTCGGCCTCGGGGAGGAGGTCGGCCACGTTGATCGCGAAGCTCGTGTCTTCCGCGATGGTGACCTCGCCGTCTTCCCAGGTGACCTCGGACTGGCCGAAGATCTTCACGTCGCCATCGGCGGCCTCGGCGGCCTCGCTGTCGTCGCGATAGGTGAGCGCGATGCTCTCCACGCCGAGATCATCGAGGGAGACCAGTTCACCGGCGTCGGTGACGCCGTCGCTGTCGGCGTCCCGCCAGACCGCGAACTGGCTCCAGGCGTCATCTCCGGCATCCAGCAGCTGGTTCTGGTTGCTGTCGAAGACCTCGGCCACGGCTTCCATGTCCGTTTCGGCGCTGTCGCTCCACTCGGTGAACACGTACTCGCGGGTCTCATCGACGGTGCCGGAGTCGTTGGCGTCGACGACCAGCAGGCCGTCGTCGCCGGCGACCCAGGCGGTGTTGACCGACTCGCCGGTGGCCTGGTCCGTGAACACCACGCCGGCGTCGCGGGACAGGTACTCGACACCGTCGCCGTCGAGGTCGAGGGCGATCGGGGTCTGGTTGGCAACCTCGTTGAGGTTGATGGTCAGGCTCGATGCGGACCGGTCCCCATCCTTGTCGACCACGAAGAAGTCGAAGGTCTCCGTCTCGTTGCCCGAGAAGGCATCCCGCGCGTCGCGGTCCATCAGGTAGGTCCAGCTGCCGTCCGCCTGCACGGTGAGAACACCATAGGTGCCCTGCCCCTCACCGCCGCTCTCGCCCTGCCAGGCCACCGCGTCGTCACCGGGGCCGTCGGCACCGAAGATCGATCCGGCGATCTGTCCGCCCGCGCTCGGCAGGTCATCAGTGGACAGCAGCCGCGCCTGCAGTGTGAACGTGTTGGCCTCGCCCTCTTCGGTGAAGACCTGGTTCACCGGGTCGCCGCTGCCGTCGCGGAAGCCGTCGATCTGCAGGACGTAGGTCCGCTCTCCCACCGTGATTTCCTGCTGCATGTTGCCGGCACCGGCGATGCTCGCAGAGAAGCTGGTGATGGTGATGATGTCGTCGGGGTTGGCACCGCTGTTCGGCGTCTCGTTGTGATCGATCTCGACGACGATGTCGACCGTGGTGGCCTGACCGTCGATGACGATGTCGAAGCTCACCTCCAGGTCCGTGTTGTCCAGGGTCCCCCCGTTGAGATTGATGGGGAAGTTGTTGTGGGTGAAGGTACCCAGGTCAAACGCCGAGTCCAGGACGACCGGCGAGTCGCTCAGGCTGAAATCATAGCCGGAGCGGCCGCCGCCGCTGGACGCGGGCGTACCCCACTCCAGCTGAATAAAACCGTCGCCGCTGGAGTCGTTGTCGGTGATATCGACATTGCCGCCGTTGACGTTGTCCCAGGCAGCCGCGACGTTTGTAACTTCAACGGTGCTGACCGGGACCTCGAGATCGACGACAACCGGGCCGGGCGCCGTCGGGGCATCGTCCTGAAAGCCCAGCTTCAGCCCGATATCCAGGGACGCCTCGGCCGTGTCGCCGTCTCCGTCGGTGATCGTCTGCACGAGGTTGATGGCCCCCGCGTCGATGTAGGTGATCTCGTCGCTGTCGTTCGTGTCCGGGTGCTGCACGGCGCGGGCCTGGGTGAGAGTGACCTCGCCGTTGGCATCCACGGCCACGCGGAAGACTTCCTCGCCGCTGCCGTCCACCCGGCCGACGACATCGTCGCCGTCCAGGGTGAGGTGGACGGCGGTGCCCGTCGCCGTATCCACCAGGCCGCTCGCCGTACTGCCCACCGACAGGCTGAAGACCCGGCTGTCTGTCGCGCCCTGGCCATCGGCACCGAACTCGTTGCTGAACGCGGCGGCGAAGTTCGCCGTGTCGCTTTCGACGATGTTCGCCTCATCGATGACCAGGTCGCCAGTGAACTGGCCGTCCAGCTGGACGCTCGGGACGTCGTCGACAACCTCGAAGTTCCCCGTGCCGGCCGCACTGGACCCGTCGGCTTCTGCCGCGATCACCTCGATGCTGCCGAGCGACAGCATGTTCTCACCGTCGGCACTGGCATGGGTAACGTTGTCCGCAAGCTGCATGGCGACCGTTGCCGTGCCTGCCGCCAGGTTCGGCGTCAGCGTCAGCGTGACGGCGGTGGCGCCGCCGACCTGGCCGACGACTTCCGTATCGCTGTTACGCACCCAGGTGATCTCGCCGCCGTTGTCGTCGAGGCCCGTGAGCGTAGTGCCGAAGGCCATGCTGTCCAGCGCGTCGGTACCGAGCGTGAAGGACACGGTGTCCGTGGCGGAATCGGTGATGCTGTCCTCGTCAGTGGTCAGCGTAATCACATCGCCTCCACCCGGCCCCTGGCCATCGGTGATGGCGATGGTGTGGTCGTCGGATGCGACGTCGCCGTCGTTATCCGTGACCTCGACGCTGAAAGTGAGGCTTCCCGTGGAGTGCAGGGCGTCGGCGGGCGCAAAGGTCCAGGTGCCGTCGCCGGCCACGTTGAGCGTCCCTTCCGCGAGGACGATGTCCTCGCCCAGGTCATACTGGTCACCGCCCACGAGCACCTTGATGCTGGCCGCCCCGTCGGCGCCGTAGCTGCTGTCGTCCCAGCTGCCGCCGATCGGCGCCGCGCCTTCGACCACGCTGCTGGCGCCGTCGACCGTCATGGCCGGCAGGTCA